>Ga0207833_100095_pt1 | contig 94871 bp, 84 predicted proteins | sample TtaePargueraPR_6_FD_187753 | JGI IMG/M metagenome (GOLD analysis project Ga0207833, IMG submission 187753) | Aerobic enrichment media microbial communities from Bioluminiscent Bay, La Parguera, Puerto Rico - Tt and E1 (2) (SPAdes) | ecosystem: Environmental > Aquatic > Marine > Unclassified ...
TCCAGCCCGCGCTCCGCCTGCCGCATGCGGGCATCCTCGTCAGCGGCGAGGCGGCGGATCGCGTCCCGCATGGCGGCAGGGGAGTCGACCGTGGCATAGTCGCCCGGCCGGAATAGCGCTTCGGCGTCCCGCCACGGCGTACAGATCAGCGGCACGCCACACGCCAGCGCCTCGAAGATGCGAATCGTCGGGATGCCGGGCAGCCGCTCCACATACAGCCGTCGCGGGATGTGCAGCGTGAGCCGGGCGCGTGCGAACAGCTCCGGCACCTCCAGCGACGGGGCCCAGCCGCCGAAACGGATGCCCGCTGCCTCGATCTCGCGCAGCGCATCGGCCGGGTAGCGGGTGCCATAGGCGAGCCAGCGCAGGTCGGGCAGCGCGCGCGCAGAGTCGACCCAGTAGTCGCGCAGCTCGTCGCTGCGCTCGTCGTCGCCCCAGTTGCCGATCCAGACCACGTCGCAGTCGTCCGGCCGGTCGAGCGGGTGGAAGTGGGGCACGTCCGCGGCTTCGTGCAGCGTCCACGCTTGGCGCACGTCGTCGCGGCGCTGGTAGACGCGCCGCAGCGAATCGCCGAAGGCGAGCACACCGTCGAAGCCGCCGAGCGGCAGCGCCCCCATCACGTCCGGCTGGCTGACGGCGCGATGGTGCGTGTCGTGGTAGAGGAACACGCCGCCCTGTGCGCTGCGCAGCCGCCCGAGCTCGGCCACCACGCGCCCCTCGGTCCACTCGTGGACCAGCACCAGCTCCGCGCCGCGCACCAGCTCCGCGAGTCGATCGGGCAGGTCGGCGCCGTCGGGGTCGTACGTCTCGATCGCGATGTCCGGGAACGTGCGGGCGAAGCGAACGATCGGCTCCGCGCCCGCGTCCTCGACCAGGTTCCGCAACGACCAGCCGCCGACCGGCTCGGCGCTCACCGTCTCGTGGCCGCGCCGGGCCAGCGCGTCCATGAGGCCGCGCAGGAAGTGGGCGTTGCCGTGGTTCCAGTCCGCCGCGACCGAGTGGTTGAAGCAGACGATCCTCACGACGCGGCCTCCGGCGCGGGGGCAGGCGCGGGCGGTGCGGCCTCGATCCCCGAGCGGACCACGCGCGGGAAGCCGCCGTGCTCGACCAGCGTGGCGTACAGCTCCTGGTAGCGCGCCGCCATGAGTCCCGCGGTGTACCGCTCGGCCGCCCGCTCGCGCGCCAGACGCGCCAGCTCGTCGATCCGCTCAGGCACCTCGAACATGCGCCGCAGTGCACCCGCCAGCGATGCGGGGTTGCCCGCCGAGTAGAACTCCGCGCAGCCGTGCCAGAGGTCGCGGAACGAGCCGATGTCGCTGAGCACCAGCGCGCAGCCGTGGCGCGTCGCCTCGAGCGGCGCCAGCCCGAAGGGCTCGTAGACGGAGGTCGCGACGTACATCGCCGCGTTGTCGTAGAGCCGCTCCATCTGCGCGATGGTCAGCTGGCCGAGCGGCAGCAGTCGGCGCGGCACGTAGGTGCGGCCGTCCGGGCCCTCCAGCTCTCCCGCCAGCTCGGCCACGGGCGCGTCGTCCCCCAGCAGCTCGAGCGCCTCGTCGAGCGTAGCCACCGACTTGGCCTCGTCCCAGGCGCGGCCCGCCGTCACGATCAGCGGGCGCCGCGACGGCGCCTCACGTCCGCGCGCAGCGCCGAGCTCAATGCCGTTGTGGATCACGCGGTCGGCAAAGCGGCCATAGTGGCGGGCGAGCAGCCCGGACTGGTAGGCGGTGGGTGCCACGACGCAGTCGGCGCCGTCCAGCCCCTCGCGAACGCGGCGGCTGTACTCGTCCCAGGCAGCGTCCGCGTCCGTTCCCTTCACCTCGCCCCACCAGGAGCGGACGTCGCTGTGCGCGACCACCAGCTTGGGCACGCCGTAGTCGCGGGCGGCGTAGGCGAACTGGTTGAGGTGCAGCACGTCGGGCCGCCAGCGCCGCACCAGCTCGTCCAGCCAGTCGGCCGTCGCGGCCACGTCCTCGTCGGCACCCTCCATCCATTCCAGCCGGAGGTCGCGCGACTCGTGGTCCACGTCGGCGGGCAGCGCGTCCAGCTGCTCCTGCTGCGGCTGGCCGATCATGGCGACCAGACACTCGCAGCCGGAGGCCCGCAGGCGCTCGACCAGCGTCAGCGTGAAGTTCCAGACGCCGCCGATGACGTCGGTGGTGATCAGGACGCGCATGCGTAGATCGCGTCCAGGACCCTCGCGACCCGCACCGCCTCCTCGGCGGCAGGGTCGTATCCCGCATCGGTCGCCAGCCGTCGTGCCCACGCGCGGATCGGGCGGCCGCCCCAGTCGTCGGGCGGGTCGACCAGGCGTTCCGTGCGCGTCCCGTCCATCCGCTCGGCCACGAAGTCGTAGAAGGAGCCGCACAGGTTGCGCATGCGCGCGGCGCCGTCCGTGCCGTGGAACGTCGCCTCGATCACCGCGTCCTGCCCCGCGTGCAGGTTCCACGAGCAGGCGAGGCGCGCGGTCGCACCACCGGGCAGCCGCAGCGTGGCGTGCGCCAGGTCCTCCACCTCCGCGCGATCCACGAGCACCGTCGCCCCCCGGTAGAGCCGCGCGTGCACGTCTTCGACCGTCCACTCGTCCAGCGACCAGAGCAGCAGGTCCACCAGGTGGATGCCGAGGTCCATCAGGCAGCCGCCGCCCGCGCGTGCGGCATCGTAGAACCACGCCTTGTCGGGGCCGTACGCGTTGTGGAAGACCAGGTCCACGGCGCGGATGCGGCCGAGCGCGCCCGAGCGCACCAGCTCCGCCACGGCCGCGCCCGCGCGCGTGCGCCGGTAGCACATGTCCACGCCGAGCAGCCGGTCGGCCGAGCGCGCCGCGTCGACCACACGCGCGGCCTCGGCTGCGTCCCGGCCGAGCGGCTTCTGGCAGAAGACCGCCAGCCCACGCTCCAGCGCCGCGACCGCCTGCTCGGCGTGCTGCGCGCTGGGCGTGGCGACCACCACGCCGTCCAGCGCGTCGGCCCGCTCGAGCAGCGCTTCGGCGGAGTCCACCAGCAGGGCATCCGGCGCGTCCGCCGCCGCGCGTGCCCGCGCGTCCGCCGACGGATCGGCCACGACGGCCGCGGCGGCCGCGCCGTCCCGCAGCACGGCCTGCATACGATTGCGACCGATCCAGCCGACGCCGAGAAAGGCGAGCCGCGGAGGTCGCGTTCCCCGCGTCTCCGCGGCCCGAGCCCCGTCCGTCGCCCGGTCCAGCACCCCTTCATTCGTGGCTGTAGCCATGGTCCAGTCAGTCGTTCGTCACGATCGCCTTCAGGAACCCGTCCGGCCGCTGCGCCGTGTCCCGCAGCGCGTCGCCCAGCCGGTCCAGCGGGTAGCGGTGTGTCAGCAGCGGCCATGGCTCCAATCGCCCATCCTCGACCGCGGCCACCGCGTCGCGGATCCCGCGCACGTACTGCGCCGGATCCCGCTCGTGCGCATTGACGACGTCGATCCCGCGCCAGTTCCACAGCTGCATGTCCACCGTGCGCGGGCCGCCCTGGTGAAAGCCGGCGATGACGAGCCGGCCTCGCACGCGCACCAGCCGCGACGCAGCGTCCAGCGCCTGCTGCACGCCCGTCGCCTCGATGACGCGGTCGCACAGCGTGCCATCGGTCAGCTCCGCCAGGCGGCCTTCCAACTCGCCGGCGTCGGCCAGCTCCAGGGTCTCGTGCGCGCCGGCACGACGCGCCACCTCCAGCGAGAAGCTGCGCCGCGAGATCGCGACCACACGCGCACCGGCCCGGCTGGCCAGCTGCGTCAGCAGCGCGCCCAGGAAGCCGATGCCGACGATCGCCACGGTCTGACCGGCCTCGATGCCGCCGCGCCGCCAGATGTTCATGGCGCAGCCCAGCGGCTCGCCGGGGAAGGGGTGCTCGCCCAGCGACGCGGGCAGAGGGACCGTGGCCGCGGCGTCGGCCAGGCAGTGCGTGGCGTAGGCGCGATCGGACAGCGTGGCGACCCGCGTGCCCGCGGCGAGGCTGCCGGAAACGTCCGGTCCCGCCGCCTCGACGACGCCCCAGCCCTCGTGCCCGGGCGAGCCCGGCGGGAAGGGGTAGTCGAACCAGGGCGCACCTTCCCACGGCGCCAGGTTCGACGAGCAGACGCCGCAGCCCTCCAGCCTGATCAGCACCTGGCCGGCGCCGGGCGCGGGGAGATCCACCGCCTGCGTTTCGATCCGGCCGGGACGCGCGAGCACGGCGGCGGTCGCAGTGACCGCCACATTCCGCGGCGACGCGAGATCCTGCGCGGCGGTCATCAGGACGCGGCGCGCAGCGCGGCCCCCGGCGCCACCCGGCGCGCGCGTCGCGCCGGACCGCGCGCCAGCGACTCCGCCTCCCGCAGCCACTCGAGCAGTCGGTCCAGCCCCTGATCCACGCGCACGCGCGGCTGCCAGTCCAGCAGCCGCTGCGCCTCACGGGCATCCGTCACGTAGACCCGCTGGTCGCCCGGCCGCCAGTCGCCGTAGGAGACGTCCGGCTCCACGTCCAGCGCGGCTGCCAGACGGTCCACCGCTTCGCGCACCGTGACCGTGCTGCCCGGTCCGCCGCCGATGTTCAGGAAGCGGCCTGCCACCACATCGATGCGCGCCATGGCGGAGCGCATCGCCGCGATCAGATCGTCGATCCACAGGATGTCGCGGACCTGGTGGCCGTCGCCGAAGATCGTGACCGGTTCCCCGCGCAGCAGCGCACGACCGAAATGCGCGAGCCAGCCCTGATCCTCCGTGCCCCATTGCCTGCGGCCGTAGATGCAGCTCATGCGGAAGACCACGCCGGGCACGCCGTACACGCGCGCGTAGTCCCTCACGTACTGGCCGGCCGCGCCCTTGGAACAGCCGTACGGCGAGTGGAAGTCCAGCGGCTCCTCCTCGCTCACGCCGTAGGGCCGCTCGACCAGGCGGTAGCGATCGCCGTCCAGCTCCACGCGCAGGTGGTCCAGCCCGCCGTACACCTTGTTGGTCGAGGTGAACAGCACCGGCGGCGGATCGCTCCGCTGCCGCGCGGCCTCCAGCACCGCGAACGTGCCGAGCAGGTTGGTGCGCAGGTCGTCCAGCGGGTCGTTCAGCGACGTCGTGACCGCGACCTGGGCGGCGAAGTGGTAGACGCCCGCCGCGTCTGCGACCAGCCGGTCCACCAGCGCGGCGTCCCGCACGTCGCCGTGCTCCACGCGCACTCCCGTCCCATGCCGTGCGACCAGCCACTCGGCGTTCCGCGACACGCCCGGCCTGGACAGGTTGTCCAGCACCACCACGCGTTCGCCGTCACGCGCCAGCGCGTCGGCCAGGTTGCTGCCGACGAATCCCGCGCCGCCCGTGATCAGGATGTATGACCCCGCCATTCCTCCACCTCCTCAGAAGCTCAGTCCGCGCGCCGCCAGCTCCGCGGCGTGCTGTTCGACCCGGTCCTCCGGCGCGCTCTCGCGCTCGAGCCAGGCGAGCAGCTCGCGCATGCCCTCTTCCAGCGTGACGCGCGGCTCGTATCCCAGCACCTCTCGCGCGCGGGCGATGTCGGCCGTGCAGTGACGGATGTCGCCCACGCGATACTTTCCGGTGACCACCGGCTCCACGTCGACGCCCATGACGCCGGCCAGCGTGTCCGCGATCTGGCTGATCGTGACCGCGCGGCCCGATCCGATGTTCAGTGCCTGCCCGACCGCCGCCGGCTCCTCCGCGGCCAGCAGCAGCGCCTGCACGATGTCGTGCACCGACACGAAGTCGCGCCGCTGCAGGCCGTCCTCGAAGATCAGCGGCGGCTGTCCGTTCAGGAGCCGCGACGAGAAGATCGCCACCACGCCCGTGTAGGGGTTGGAAAGCGCCTGACGCGGGCCGTAGATGTTGAAGAAACGCAGCGCCGTGGTCGGGATGCCGTAGGCGCCGCCGACCAGCAGCGACATGACCTCCTGGTCCGCCTTGCTCAGCGCATAGATCGACGTGGGATCGAGCGGCTTGGACTCGTCCGTCGGCAGCGGCTCCAGCTCCGCACCGTCCGGATCGCGCAGCTCCCATTCGTGATCGCGCAGCTGCTGCGCCGATCGCCGACGTGCCACCGGCTCGGCGCCGTCGGCCCGGCGGTAGCGGCCCTCCCCGTAGATCGACATCGAACTGGCCACCACCAGTCGGTCCGGCTCCGCCTGCTGGTCGACCAGCGCCTGGAGCAGGTTCGCCGTGCCCAGATTGTTCACTGCCGTGTAATCGGCGATCTCGTACATCGACTGGCCCACACCCACGGCTGCGGCCAGGTGGTAGATCACGTCCGCATCGCGCACCGCGCGCGCCACCGCGTCCGGGTCCCGTACGTCGCCGACCTGCAGCTCGGCGTCCTCGTTCAGCCATGCAGGCGGCTCCCGCTCCGCGCCGTGCACCTGCGCATCCAGGTTGTCCAGGATGCGCACGCTGTCGCCGCGCGCCACCAGCGCGTCCACCAGGTGCGAACCGACGAAGCCCGCACCCCCCGTCACCAGAACCCGTCTGCTCATGCGCCCCCTCCGGGTCGGCACACGTAGATGCCGGGACCCGCATGCTCCTCGATCACCATGCCGGACGAGCGGATCATCGCCGCCAGCCCCGCCTCGTTCGGAACCCACCAGTTGGTCGGATCACCCGCATAGCGATGCTCGACGAAGTACATGCCCGGGAATCCAGCCTGGTCGAAGATCGCGCGCTCGCGGAAGTCGTAGTCCTCCGCCACGTCCCCCTGGTGCTCCGGGCCCGCGACCAGGCTCTGCACCACCGCGCGCCGTCGTGCCAGCGGCGCGATCCGGTCCAGCGCCAGCAGCGGGTGCCGCAGGTGGTACAGCACGCCCATGAACAGCACGTAGTCGAAGCCGCGCCCCAGACGCTCCACGTCGTACGCGTCCAGCTCCAGGAGCTCCACATCCGCCTCCAGCACCTCCGCCGCGTAGCGCGCCTGCGCCAGATAGCGAGGATCGTGATCGATCCCCGTCACGCGCGCGCCACGCGACCACAACTGGAAGGTGTAGAAGCCGCCGTTGCAGCCGATGTCCAGCACGGTCGCCCCGCTCATGTCCGCCGGGAAAACGTGCTCGATCGTGCTCCAGATGTCGTGGTGGAAACGGCCCAGCGGGTGGTCGGGCGCCGTGCGCACGCCCTGCAGATCCAGATCATGGAACCAGGGTCCGAGCGCCTCGACGCGGGATGCGATCGCCTCTTGCGCCTGGACTGCCTGTCCCAATGCCGCCTCCTCTGCCGAACCGCCGACGCGCGCCCGCTCACGGACCCCGCGCCCCGGTTTTTCCGATTTCCATTGCTGCTGTAGATGTCTCAAGAAACGTACCGTTCCTGCTCCCGCGGGTGCCGCTGGGATGAATCAGTTTCCTGCATCTGCAGCAGCGTCGCAGATTTTGGCTCGAGCGGGGGGACACCGGCTCGCGACGGGGCGGACGCGAGGGGATATGCCCGACACGATTCGCGGAGCGGGCCCGACGGTGCACGGGCGGCGTCGGCCGATATTGGGAGTCGAAAATCGGCTTTCCACAGGAGCGGACGGTGCATGCTGACCAGGACCGGAGAACACGCGTTGCGGGCGGTGCTGCTGCTGGCGCAGCGGCGGGATGAACTGGTGCCCTCCGCGGCGATCGCGCGCGAGCTGGATGCACCGTCGGGCTACCTGGCCAAGACGCTGTCCGAGCTGGCGCAGCGCGGCCTCGTGGAGGGGCGGCGCGGACCGGGCGGCGGGTACCGGCTCGCCGTCGAGCCGGCGGAGTTGACGCTGGCCGGTCTGCTGGACGGCTTCGAGCCCGCCCTTTCGGACCGCTGTCTGCTGAACGGCAGGGACTGCGATGCGCACGGGCCGTGCGCGGCGCACGAGCGCTGGTCGCAGGTCCAGCTCGCGGTGCGTGAGCCGCTGAATGAGACGACGATCGCGGACCTGCTGCCCCCGGCCTGAAGCGCCCGTTTCGGGCGCATCGTCCTCGCCGTTCAGCGGACGCGAATATCCGCATTCGGGCAGGGGCGGCGGCATATTCGACGTAAGTCCGCGAAATCCGGATTTTTTACTTTTCTACTGCGCCCTTCCTCCTTATCGTGCAGTGTCCGCCCGACCAAGGAGGCTGCATTGTCCGCTGCATCCCCGTTTGCCGACCGTCCGCGCGCCAGCCGGCTGCTGCCGGTGCTGCTGGTGCTGATCTCACCCCTGCTCGGCTGTGAGGACGAGCGCATCGTCTTCCGTGACCGGGTGCTGTTCGAGCAGCCGCCGTCGGGCGCGCAGGGCATGCTCGGCTACAGCGATGTGGACGCAGGCGAGACGGTGTGCGGCAACTGTCATGTGGGCCAGGCGGCGGAGTGGCAGTTGACGGCGCATGCGGAGGCGTGGGATGGCCTGCAGTCGAGTCCGGGCGCGCAGGCGTTCTGCGAGGCGTGTCACACGACCAATCAGCTGGGCAACGCGCTGACCAGCGACGCGGGCTACACGGCCGCGCCCGAGGAGCGGTACCACGACGTGCAGTGCGAGAGCTGTCACGGCCCCGGGCTGCAGCACGTGCAGAACCCGGACGCGACGCAGCCGCTGGCGTCGATCCTGGCGGACACGGCGGCCACGACGGGCTGCGGCGAGTGCCACAGCGGGGCGCACCATCCGTTCGTGGACGAGTGGCAGCAGTCGGGCCACGGGACGATCATCGCGTATCCGGCGGGCCGTCCCGAGTGTCAGGGCTGCCATACCGGTCAGGGCGCGCTGCGCGCATTCGGCGTGACGGCCGAATACGTGGAGAAGGACGACGCGACGCAGCTGCCGATCGTGTGTGCGGTCTGCCATGATCCGCACGGCGGCACCAACGACCCCGCCGAAGTGGTGGACGGCATGCTGCGCTTCCCGGTGCGCAACGTACCGGATCCCGAGATCCACCTGTGTGCGCAGTGTCACAACCGGCGGCCGGTGCCGGATCCGGGCTCGAGCCAGGGTCTCTCGCCGCACGCGCCGGAGATGCCGCTGCTGATCGGCGATGCCGGCTGGTTCCCGCCCGGCGTGACGTGGGACCAGGACCGCATACGCGGCTCGCACGGTTCGGCGGGCAACGAGGCGCTGTGCGCGACGTGCCACGTCACCAGCTTCGAGGCGGAGGATCAGTTGACGGGGGGCACGGTCCATACGACGGGCCACCTGTTCCTGGCGATCCCGTGCCTGGACGCGAGCGGTGCGCCGACCACCGGTGACTGTGCGCTGACGGTGCAGGCGCGCTCGTGGCAGGGCTGCACCGGGTCGGGTTGCCATTTCGACGCGACGGCGGCGCGCTCGGCCTTCGTGACGGCCGCGGGCGACATCCGCACGGCGGCGGACAGCCTGATCGGTCTGCTGATGCAGGTCGATCCGAACCTGACGGGCGCGACGGGCGAGATCGACGCCGGCAATCCGACCTTCACCGTGGCCGAGGGCGCCTACTTCAACTACCGGCTGGCGACCCACGGCGGTGGCAGCGGCAGGCCGGATACGCTGCTCACGGTGGGCGCATCGACGGTCCACAACCCGTTCCTGACGGAGGCGCTGCTGGACGCGAGCATCGACGCGGTGCTGAACCAGTACAACCTGGCGCCACCCGCGGGCGTGCAGCACGCGGACCTGCCGCTGCGCTGACCGATTCGAGTCCTGCGGCGCGCGCTCGCTCGACTGCGCCGGTTGCCGAAGGCCGCCCTCGCGGCCCTCGGCACCGGCGCAGTCGTGGTTCTGGCGGTCGGCGCAGTCTTCGCCTATCGCACCTGGGACTACATCGAGCACGACAACGATTTCTGTCTGTCGTGCCACCTGATGGTCGACCCGTACGAGCGCTTCTCGCAGAGCGCGCATCGCGGGCTGGGCTGCAAGGCCTGCCACATGCCGACGTTCGCGGGGCGCAGCCGCATGGCGCTCACCCAGATCGTCGAGAATCCCGAGGAGCTGGAAGAGCACGCGGTCGTCCCCAATGAGAAGTGCGTCTCCTGCCACGTCGACGGGGATCCCGAGAAGTGGACGCTGATCTCGGCCTCGGCCGGGCACCGCGTGCACTTCGAATCGCAGGACACCGCGCTGGCCGGGTTGCAATGCGTGCAGTGCCATTCGAGCGGCGTGCACGAGTTCGCGGCGACCAGCGAGACATGCGGCCAGTCGGGCTGCCACGAGGACACGCGCATCCGGCTGGGCGAGATGGGCCGGCTCACCATCCACTGCGTCGCGTGCCACGAGTTCAGCCGGCCGCTGCCGGACAGCGTGGTGCTGGCCGGGGAGACCGACGCGCTGCGGCCGCAGGCGAGCGAGTGTCTGAGCTGTCACGCCATGCGCGAACGCGTGGGGCTGTTCCCGCCCGGGGATCCGCACGGCGGCGCCTGCGGCGCGTGCCATGATCCGCACGAGCAGACCACCCCGGCCGATGCGGTGCAGACCTGCGCCGGCGCCGGATGCCACGCGTCCGCCGATACGCTGACGCCGATGCACCGCGGCCTGGACGAGGGGGTGCTGGAGCGATGCACGGAGTGTCATGCGCCGCACGACGCACGGCTGGAGCAGCCCGACTGCATCACCTGCCACCGCGGCATCATGGACGACGATCCGGGCACGGCGCGCGCGGTCGCGCACGCCGACGCGAGGGGCGCCCGCCCGCCGTCGCCGTCTCCAACGTCGTCGCCGTGGGTCCACACGGTCGCGCTCACGACGGCGCCTGCGGCGCAGCCCATGGCGTCTCGCTCGGCCGCTGAAGCGGACGCCACTCCGCAGGCAACCGCTCGTTCCGACACCGTGGCGTTCCGCCATTCGCAGCACAGGGGCGTGCAGTGCACCAGCTGCCACACCAGCCAGGATCGTCACGGCGCGGTGACGGTGACCACCATACGGGACTGCCGCAGCTGTCACCACGTGCCGGCGCGCGCGGGCGTGCAGTGCGTGGAATGCCATGAGGCCGGGGAGCTGACCGGTGCGCGCGCGGTGACCCGTACGCTGGAGCTGAGCGTGGGCTCCCGCACCGGCCGCCTGGCCTTTGCGCATCCGGTGCATCGTGGCGTGTCGTGCACGGAGTGTCATCGCCAGGGTCTCGAACTCTCCGCCGCGGCGGTCAGCTGCGCGTCCTGCCACGAGCAGCACCATCGCGCGAACTCGGACTGCGCGTCCTGTCACGTGGCGGCCGAGGCGGCACATCCGCCGCGCGTGGTCCACGTCACATGCGCGGGCTCCGGCTGTCATTCCGAGCTGCCCTTCCGTTCGCGCCCGGAGAGCCGCGAGTTCTGCCTGGTCTGCCACACCGGAATGGAGGATCACGAGCCGGGACGTCGCTGCGCGGAGTGCCATGCGCTGCCGCCGTGGCGCGCCGAGGCGGGAGGCGGCGCGTGAGCGGGCGCCATCGCACGATCCTCGGCGCCGCTGCGGTCGGTGCGGGGATGGTCGTGGCGGTCTTCGCCGGGCATGCCCAGGCCCTGCAGGTCCGCGGCACGGGGATCGTCAGCGCGCAGTTCTATGAACTGCGTCCACTGGTGCAGGACACGGTGGCCCTGTCTCAGGTCGTGACCGACAGCCTCGGACGCAGGACCTTCGACGGCTTCCCCGTGACCTGCCCCCTCGTCGATCGCTGCACCTACTACCGAAGCACGGACGTGGAGGGCGCGCTCGCCGCCACGCAGGACCTGCGCGTGACGGCGTGGGGGCTGCCCGTGCGCGGCCTCAGCGCAGTCGGCATGCTGCGCTTCCGGCAGGACGTCGGCGGGGCGGCGGCGTGGCCGCGCTCCGACGATGCGTTCGACCTGCTGCTGGGCTACCTGGAACTGGACCGCACGCGGTATCGCGTGCGGCTCGGCCGACTGCGCACGCTGTCCGGGCTGGGCTTCAGCGGCTACGACGGCGCCGAGGTGCGGCTGGCGCTGCCGTGGCAGAGCCGGCTCGAGCTGTACGGCGGGCGCAGCCTGGCGCGGGGCCTCGAGGAGCCGCGCGATGACGCCTACGACCCGGCCGAGCCGTTCGCGCCCGACCGACAGTCGTGGCTGCTCGGCGTTGCGGCCGGATGGGAGCCGGTGCCGGGTTCGGACCTGGAGCTGCGCTACCAGCGCGACCTGCTGTCCGACCGCTCCGTGCTGCTGTCCGAGCGCGCGTCGCTGGACGCATCGAGCCGCGTCGGCCCGCTGGCCATCGACGTCGGCGTCGACTACGACGTGGCGCGCACCCGCTTCGGCAAGAGCCGCCTGGCCGTGGCGGCGCCGGTGGCCCGGGACGTGGTCGTGGAGGGCACACTGCGCCGCTATCGCCCCTATTTCGAGCTGTGGACGATCTGGGGCTGGTTCGATCCGGTCCCGTACAACGAGGCGGAACTGGCCGCGGCCGCGGGTCGCGGCGAGTGGCATGCTCGCGCGTCGCTCGCGTGGCGGGCGTACGAGGACAGCCACGCACCGATCATACGGCGCCCGCTCGAGGAGGACGCGCTGCGCGCGGCGCTGACGGGATCATGGTCCCGTGAGCCGTGGCGCGTGTCGGCCGGCTACCGGCTGGAACGCGGCTTCGGCGCCTGGTCCTCGTCGGGCGACGCGGCCGTGCTGTGGCAGCCGGTCCGCTCCCTGGAGCTGGGCGTGCACGGCAGCGCACAGCAGCAGATCCTGGAGTTCCGGCTCGGGGAGGCGTATCTGCTGGGCGGCGGCGGCAGCGCGCGCTGGCGAGTTTCGGACCGCATCGCCGTCTGGGCCGGTGGCGCCGTCTACCGCCAGACCTACGACGGTCGGCCCACGGCCGTGGACTGGAGCCAGCGTCGCGCCTGGGCCGGTCTGGAGTACGGCTTTGGCGCGGAGCCGGGCGGCCGCGCCGCGCCCCTGCCGCCCGGGCTCTGGCCGGAGCAGCCGCGGCCGAGCGGGTCCGACGGCCCTGCCCGGACCGAGGCTGCCACGGAGCCCGGACGATGAGACGATTCCGTCCGGGACTCCGCGTGCGCGCATTCGCCGCGGCGCTGGCCGTGTCCGCCGCGGCGATGGCCGCCTACGCGCTCGCGCCGGCTCAGCAGTTCCCGCACGAGGAGCACGAGGGGCTGTTTCCGGTCTGCACGGGCTGTCATCAGGGCGTCGAGACTGGCGACAGCAGCGCCTATTACCCGGCCGCCTCCACCTGCCTCGGCTGCCACGACGGCGAGCGGCAGGAACGGGTGGAGTACGAGCCGCCGCGGCCCGGCGGGCCCTCGCTGGTTGCGTTCAGCCACACCGCGCACGACCGCGAGACGGACCGCGAGCTGGACTGTACGACGTGTCACGTGCAGCCCGGTGCGCCGGCCATGGCGGTGGAGCACGCCGTGGTGCAGACGTGCCTGGACTGCCATCCGCACGACGCGCCCGATCACCTGGTCTCCGCCGACTGCGGGACCTGTCATCGACCGTTCGCGAGCAGCGGGCTGCCACCCGTGGCGGCGCTGGCGCTGCCACGGCCGGCCACGCACGACGTCGCGGCGTTCCTGGCCGAGTCACACGGCGAGCTGGCGGCCGCGGAGCCTGGCCGCTGCGCCGTCTGCCACACTCGCGAGCGATGCGCCGCGTGCCACGTCGACGCGGCGGCTCAACCGGTCATCGCCGCGCTGCCGCAGCTCGAGGGCGCAGCGCTGCCGGTGAGCGCCGCACGCTATCCCGTGCCGCCGTCGCACCTGGAGCCGCACTGGCTGGAGCTGCACGGTGGCTCCGCCGCGGCGGCGCCCGCGGACTGCGCGACCTGCCACACCCGGCAGGACTGCGCGTCCTGTCACCGAGAGCGGGTGCCGCCGGCGGTCGGCCAGCTCGCGGACGTGCGCCGCGTGGTCGCGCCCGGCGTCGGCGAACTGCGGCGAGCGCCGGCCGGTCACGCCCGCCCCGAATTCGCGACGGAGCACGGGGTGGCGGCCTCGGCTGATATCGAGCGATGCGCGGCGTGCCACGTGCGCCTGGACTGCGAGAGCTGTCATCAGGCCGTGACCTCGCCGGAATACCACCCGCCGAACTTCGCCGACCGTCACGCCGCCGCCGCGTACGCCCGCTCGCTGGACTGCTCGTCCTGCCACAGCACCGAGCGCTTCTGCCGCGACTGCCACCGCGAGCGCGGCACCGTGGCCAGCGGCCGGCTGAGCGGCGGCTTCCACGACGCCCAGCCGCTCTGGCTGCTGCGTCACGGACAGGCCGCACGACAGGGACTCGAGTCGTGCGCGACCTGCCACGTGCAGAGGGACTGCATGCAATGCCACTCGCAGACAGGATCGTTCCGCATCAGCCCGCACGGGCCCGACTTCGATCCCGAACGGGCGCAGGGCAAGAACGCGCGCGTCTGCTTCGCCTGCCACCTCGGCGATCCGCTGGGGAGCACGTGATGCGCGTACCGGCCCTGACCATCCTCCTGCCGCTTTGTCTCCTCGTCGCGTGCGACCGCGACGACGACCAGCGCACCGGTTCCGTCTCGATCGAGGACATCCGGGAGGCGCGCGACGATCTGCCGCCCGCCGCCCGCGCACAGCTGGACAGCGGCAATCTGGCCTATCGCGCCGGCGAGCTGGACGCCGCCCGGCGGCACTACCGCGCGGTGATCGCGATCGACGACGAACACGCCGCACCCTGGTTCGGCCTCTTCATGGTCGAGCGCGCCGCCGGCGACACCGCCGCGGCCACGCAGGCGCTGCGGCGGGCCCGCGACCTGGCGCCCGGCGCATCGCTGATCCATCCCGAGCAGGACGAGGAGCCATGATCGACCGGTCGGTTGCGATCGCCGTCACGCTCGTCGCGCTCGGCGCCATCGCCGCGTGCGGCGAACACGAGTTCCACCCGCCCGACCGCGAGGCGCAGGTCGCTGCCGCCGACAGCCTCTACGCAGCGATCTCCTTCGACACGATCGGCTGGGAATCACCCGCCGCCCGGCTGGCCAGCGGCAACGAGGTGTATGCGGTGCATTGCCGGCGCTGCCACGGCACGCTCGGCGAAGGCGACTCGCCGTACGCCCGGGAGCAGGAGCTGGACGTGCCCTCGCTGGTCGAGCCGGACTGGGCGCTGGCCGACTCGCTGGACGCCGTGCGGCACCGCATCTTCGTCGGGCACGCCGCCGGCATGCCCACGTGGGGCGTCGCGCGTCTCACGCCGCGTCAGATCGATGCCGCGGCCCACTATGTCCTGAACGGTCTCCGCACGGACACTCGATGATCTCTGCCCGCCTCGCCCTGCCGCTCCTGCTGCTCTCGCTGCTCGCCTGCGACGAGGGCGTGGACGACGAGCAGCTGGCCCGCACCCACGCCACGCGCGACGCGCTGCAGCCGGACGCACTCACGCACCTGGACAGCGGCAACACGGCATTCAGCCGCGGCGACTATGCTTCCGCGCGCGAACACTACCGTGCCGCGACGGAGGTCCAGGAAACCCATGCCGCGCCCTGGTTCGGCCTGTACATGGCCGAGCGTGCGCTGGGCGACAGCGCCGCGGCCGAGGCGGCGCTGCGCCGCTCGCGCGACCTCTCGCCGGCCGCGGGCGCGACCTCGCACCCGGCCGCGGGCACGCTGCCACCGGATCATCCGGACGTGGACGGCGCGCTGCCGCCCGCGCACCCGCCCATGCCGGTGCCGGAGGACCACCCGCCCGTGGGGGACGGCGCCGCTCCGGCGCAGCCGACGGTGGAGGCTGCACCGGACTGACGTTGCCTCGCTCCGCACGCGCCCGTAGCCTTCGCGCCGAGCCCCGGATCCGCGCCGTCCATCGTTGACGATGGAGACGGCGCCCCTCGAGCAGAAGGCAGGCGCGGCAGCGTGAGCCAGTTTCCCCCCGTCAACGAGCAGATGGACCTGATCCTCCGGAACACCGTCGAGGTGATCCCGGAGGACGAACTGGCGCGCAAGCTGGACCGCGCGGTGCGCACCGGCCGACCGCTGCGTGTGAAGCAGGGCTTCGACCCGACACGCCCGGATCTGCACATCGGCCACGCCGTTTCGATCCGCAAGCTGCGCGAGCTCCAGGAGCTGGGCCACGAGGTGATCTTCGTGGTGGGCGACTACACGGCCCGCATCGGCGATCCGACGGGCCGCAGCGAGACGCGGCCCAAGCTGACGCCCGAGGAGATCCGCGAGAACGCGCTGACCTACACCGACCAGGTCGGCCGCATCCTGGACCTCTCGCGCGTGCGCGTGCAGTACAACTCGGACTGGCTGGCGCCGCTGGACCTGGCCGAGGTGCTGGAGCTGACCTCCACCTACACGGTGGCGCGCATGCTCGAGCGCGACGACTTCTCGAAACGCTACGCCGAGAACCGGCCCATCGCCGTCAGCGAGTTCATGTACCCGCTCATGCAGGCGTTCGACTCCGTCGCCCTGCGCGCCGACATCGAGGTGGGCGGCACGGACCAGAAGTTCAACCTGCTGGTCGGCCGCACGGTGCAGGAGCGCTACGGCCAGGAGCCGCAGGTCTGCATGATCCTGCCGCTGCTGCGCGGCACGGACGGCGAGCAGAAGATGTCCAAGTCGTACGACAACTACGTCGGCATCGCACAGCCGCCGGAGGAGCAGTACGGCCGCACCATGTCGATCCCCGATTCGCTGCTGGACGAGTGGATCCGGCTGAGCGGCGCGTACGACGGCGCGGAGGTGGAGCCCGCGCTGTCGCGCGCGGGCGACGAGCCCTACGCAGTCAAGCGCGACCTGGCCGCGCGCATCGTCGCGCAGTACCACGGCGACACGGCGGCGGGCGCGGCGGCGGCGCACTTCGACCGCGTCTTCAAGCAGAAGGCGCTGCCGGACGAGATGCCGGAGCTGGACCTGGACCTGTCCGACGAGGCGCTGCGCCACGAGGACGGTACGGTCTGGGCGCCCGGCCTGCTGGTGGCTGCGGGGCTCGCGTCGTCCAACGGTGAGGCGGTGCGGCTGATCGAGCAGGGCGCGGTGGCCGTGGACGAGGAGCGGGTCGAGGACCGTGGCGCGCGCATCGCCGCCGCGGCCGGGGACGAGCGCGTCGTGCGGCGCGGCAAGCGGCACTTCGTGCGGGTTCGGTTCCGGTGAGCGCGTCGCGCGGCCGCGCCTGCGTCTATCTCGGCCTCGGCGCCAACCTGGGCGACCGCCGCGCCAGCCTGGGGCAGGCGCTGCACGCGCTCGCGGGCGTGGTCGACATCGATGCGCTGTCGTCGATCTACGAGACGGAGCCCGTGGGCGATCCCGACCAGCCCGACTACCTGAACATGGTCGTGCGCGCGCGGACCGACCTGGAGCCGCGCGCGCTGCTGGACCGCGTGCTCGACGTGGAGCGGTCGATGGGCCGGCGGCGCGGCCCGCGCAACGCGGCGCGCATCATCGACGTGGACGTGCTGCTCTACGACGAGCTGGCGCTGCGCGACGAGGGGCTCGAGCTGCCGCACCCGCGCCTGACCGAGCGCGCGTTCGTGCTCGCGCCGCTGGTGGAGCTGGACCCGACGCTGGTGCACCCGCTCTCGCACGAGCGGCTGGCCGACCTGCTCGCTCGCGGAGGCTTCGAGCGTGTGATGGTCGTCGGCCGCGGCGAGGAACTGATTCGAACAGGCAGGGAGACGCACGCGTGACCACGATGCGCAGGCTGGGCCTCGCCGTGCTGGTGCCGCTGCTCGGCGCGTGCGGCGACGCCGACGCGACGCCCGATTCGTCCCAGCTGCAGGCGATGATCGACTCGATGCTGCCCGCCGTGGAGCGCGTGTCGGGCATGCAGGCGACGGGGCCCGTGCGCGGCGAGCGGCGCGACCGCGAGGAGCTGCGCCGCTACGTGGAGGAGCGGCTGGCCGAGGAGCTGCCGGCCGAGGAGCTGGAGAAGGTCGGTGCGCTCTACACCGAGCTGGGCCTGCTGCCGGACACGCTGGACCTGCGTGCGCTGCTGCTGGACCTGTTCACGGAGCAGGTGGTCGGCTACTACGACCCGCCGACCAAGACGCTGTACCTGATCGAGGGCATCTCCGCCGAGGCGGCCGAGCCCGTGCTGGCGCACGAGCTGGTGCACGCGCTGCAGGACCAGCACGTGGACCTGGACTCGCTGATCGATCCGGAGCTGGGCAACGACCGTTCGTCCGCCGCGCAGGCCGCGGTCGAGGGGCACGCCACGCTGGTCATGTTCGCGCTGCTGCTGGAGCAGCGCACGGGTGGCGCGCAGGACATCACGCAGCTGCCCGACATCGGCGCGCAGCTGCGGCCGGCCTTTGCGGGGCAGAACAGCCAGTTCCCCGTGCTGGCCGGTGCGCCGCGCATCATCCAGGAGACGCTGGTCTTCCCGTACGTCGGCGGCGCCGACTTCGTGCAGGCGGTCTGGCGCGCCCACGGCGGCGAGGCGCGTCCGCCGTTCCGGTCGATCCTGCCCGGGTCCACCGAGCAGGTGCTGCACCCGCGCGAGGCGTTCGTGGACTCGGCCGACGCGCCGACCGCGGTCGAACTGGCCGCGCCCGCCGGCGACTGGCGGCTGGTCTACGAGGACGTGCTGGGCGAACTGGAGCTATGCATCCTGCTGCGTGACCACCTCGGCACCGGCGCCGAAAGGACGGCCCGCGGGTGGGACGGCGACATGACGCGGCTGCTGGAGAGCGGCCTGGGCGAGCGCGCCGTGGTCCAGGCGACGGTGTGGGACGATGCCGCATCCGCCGACGCGTTCGCCGACGCATACCGGCGCATCCTCGACATGCGGCCGGCGCGCCACGGCACGGTCCAGCGCGTGGAAGTGGACGGCCGTCCCGTGGTGCTGGTGGTCGATGCGTCGACCGGGGTACCGCGGGCCATGCTGCCCGCGCCCTCCGTCGCAGCGCTGAGCGAGACGCCGCGCGCCGCGGCCCACGCGGCGCGACGCGGCCTGCGCTGATCGGTGCGCCGCATCGACGTGGCCGCCGGCGCCGCGGCCGGCTACCCGGTGCTGGTGGTCGATGAGCCGGCCGCCGCCGTGCGCGATCTGCTGGACCGCCACCCCGGCCGCCGCCCTGCGCTGCTCGCGGACGAGGCGGTGGCCGCCACCCACGCGCCGGCGATCCTGGACGCCGCGCGCTCCGCAGACCGGTCGGCCGAGCTGTTCACCTTCCCATCGGGCGAGGCTTCCAAGAGCCGCGCGCACTGGGCGGCGCTGACCGACGCCATGATCGACGCCGGCTACGGTCGTGACTCGATCGTGGTCGCGGTGGGCGGCGGCGTGGCCTGCGACCTGGCCGGCTTCGTGGCCGCGACGTACATGCGCGGCGTGCCGCTGGTCCAGGTGCCGACCAGCCTGCTGGCCATGGTCGATGCGTCGGTGGGCGGCAAGACCGGCATCGACGTGCCGGGCGGCAAGAACCTGGTCGGCGCGTTCCACCCGCCGGCCGGCGTCGTCATCGGCCTGCGCACCCTGGCCACGCTGCCGGCCGAGCAGCTGCGGGAAGGGCTGGTGGAGGCGCTGAAGCACGGCGCGATCGCGGACGCGGCCTACTTCGAGCGCGTCGCGGCCGGCGGTCCGTCGGCCGGCGGCGACGTCGCGTTCGCGGCCGACCTGGTCTCGCGTTCGGTCGAGATCAAGGCGGGCGTCGTGGCCGCGGACCCGTTCGAGGCCGGGCGTCGCGCCATCCTCAACTTCGGCCACACGGTCGGCCACGCGATCGAGGCGGCGCTGGACTACCGCATCGGTCACGGCAGCGCGGTCGGCGCGGGCATGGTCGCGGAGGCCCGCGCGGGAGAGGCGCTGGGCGTCACGGCGTCCGGCACGGCCGCGCGGCTGGCGGCCGCGCTGCGGCGTCTGGGCGTGGAAGCCCCGCCGGACATCGATGTGGACCGGCTGGTCTCGGCCGCGCGCAGGGACAAGAAGAACCGTGCGGGTGCGACGCGCGCCGCCCTGCTGGAGCGAGTGGGCGCCGTGGCACGCGCGGCCGATGGCGGCTGGACGCTCCCTGTGCCCGAGCCGGTGCTGCGCACTGCCTGGGAGGCCGCATGTCGGGAGCTGCGGGAGGTTTGACGGACCCCGCTGCCGCGGCTACCTTCCGGCGCGTTGGAGCGGTCCCGGGACGACCCGGACAGTGCACCCCCGACGGAGGCGGCATGGCGCTTTTCGAGCGCTTCCGCGATCTATCGGTCGCGCAGGCCCTCGCGGCCCGAGCAGCGGACAATCCTGACCGGGTCTTCCTGTATCACGGGGACCGCACCCTCACGTACCGTCAGCTGGACGCTCGGGCGACGGCGCTCGCCGCCTCGCTCCATCAGCTCGGCATCGAGAAGGGCGATCGCATCGCCCTGACCCTGCCGAACTGGCCCGAGTTCGTGATCTCGCTGCTGGCAGCGGCGCGGCTCGGCGCGGTGATCGTCCCGCTGAACCCCCGCTACACGGTACCGGAGCTGAAGTACATGCTCCGCCATTCGGAGGCGGCGGCGGTCGTGTGCGCGGAGCGTTTCGCGGACATCGACTACCTCGAACTGTTCGAGGGCATGCTGACGCAGCTGCCGGCGCTGCAGTACCTGGTGACGGTGGGGGAGGAGGACCTCTGGTACGACGACCGGATCTATCAGTTCGAGGATCTGGTCTCGGCCGGGGAGGGGCGCGAGCTGCCGGACGTGGAGGCGGGACCGGAGGACGCGTTCGCGATCCTCTACACGTCCGGCACGATGGGCAAGCCCAAGGGCGTGTCCCTGTCCAATGGCAACCTGGTGCGCACCGCGGCGTCCACGGTGGATGCGGTGGGGCTGCGCGGGGACGACATCGTGTTCGGTGTGACGACCGTGTTCCACGTCTTCGGACTGGGGCCGGGCATCCTCGGCACGATGCTCGCCGGGGCATCGCTCGTGCTGCAGGAACAGTTCGAGCCGGCACAGGCGCTCGAACTGATCGAGCGGCACGGGGTAACCGTGCACTACGGCGTCCCGACCGTGTTCGTCACGGAGCTGCGGGAGCCCGAGCGGGAACGGCGCGATCTGTCGTCGATCCGCGTGGGCGTCGTGGCCGGGGCACCGATCAGTGACGACCTGGTGCGCAGGATCCGCATGGAACTGTGCCCGTCGCTGCTGATCGCCTATTCGCTGACCGAGACCGCATCGACGGTGTCGATCACGCGGGCGGGCGACACGGAGGAGAAGCAGGTCTACACCGTGGGCCGGCCGCTGGAGGGCACAGAGGTTCGCGTGCTCGACCTGGACGGCACGGTCCTGCCCGAGGAGAGCCTCGGCGAGATCGCGGTGCGCGGGCCCGGCGTGATGAAGGGGTACTATCGTCAGCCGGGCGAGACCGCGCAGGCGATCGACGCGGAAGGGTTCTTCCTCACGGGAGACCTGGGCATCGTGGACGAGGAGGGCTTCGTCCACATCGTCGGTCGGCGCAAGGAACTGATCATCCGCGGCGGGTTCAATGTGTACCCGCGCGAGGTGGAGGATCGCATCAATGCGCACCCGGCGATCCAGGACGTGGCGGTGGTGGGGATCCCGCACGACGTGCTGGGAGAGGTGGTATGCGCGTGCATCGTCCCGGTCGAGGGGGCGATCGTCACCGGCGCCGAGATCAAGGAATGGTGCCGGAGCGCGCTGGCGGACTACAAGGTCCCGGACCTGGTCCGCTTCCTCGATTCGTTCCCGTTGACCGGGAGCGGCAAGGTCCGACGCATCGAGCTGGCCCGCATGATGACGGCCGAGGAAAGCTCGCGAAGGGCCTGAGGTAGAAGACACGTAGCTTCTTCGGTCCGTCAAGCCGGACGCCGCCGCGCGATGCCGCGGCGCCCGGGGAGAGGAGAAGAGGCCTCGTGAAAGACATGACGAGGTACACACAGGACAACATGAATTCGTCTTACTCCGCCCCTCACCAGGGGCGACCGGCGGCCGTGAGCGGTTCGCCGAACGCAGCGCTGCTCATCGACTTCGACAACGTCACGATGGGCATCCGCAGTGATCTCACCAAGGAACTCAAGAACCTCCTCAACAGCGACGTGATCCGCGGCAAGGTCGCCGTCCAGCGTGCATACGCGGACTGGCGGCGCTACCCGCAGTACATCGTGCCGCTGGCGGAGGCGTCGGTCGACCTGATCTTCGCGCCGGCGTACGGCAGCTCGAAGAAGAACGCCACCGACATCCGCATGGCGATCGACGGGCTGGAGCTGGTCTTCACGCGCCCCGAGATCGGCACGTTCATCCTGCTGTCGGGCGACTCCGACTTCTCCAGCCTGGTGCTCAAGCTGAAGGAGTACGGCAAGTACGTGATCGGCGTGGGCATCAAGGAGTCCAGCTCGGATCTGCTCGTGCAGAACTGCGACGAGTACTACTCGTACAATGCGCTGACCGGGCTGACCAAGGCGGGTGAGGAGAAGCCGGGGGCGCCGGGCAAGGACCCGTGGGACCTGGTCGAGGCCGCGATCGAGCGCATGGTCGAGCAGAACGACGTCATGCGCTCCGACCGTCTCAAGCAGGTCATGCTGGAGATGGACGAGGGCTTCGACGAGAAGGAACTCGGCTTCAGCAAGTACAATCGCTTCCTGACCGAGGCGGCGTCCAAGGGCAAGCTGAAGCTGCGCAAGCTGGAGAATGGCCAGTTCGAGGTCGGTCCGGTGGCGGGCGGCCGTGCCCGGCGTTCGCGCAGCAGCGCCGGGGAGGGCGGTGCCGCTCGGGGCGACGGTGGCGGGCGCGAGCCGAAGCAGGACAAGGGCGGCGCCACGCTCGAGGAGTCCTACGACCTGCTGCGCCGCGCCGTGAAGGACCTGGCGGACGGGCAGACCGACGCCGTGCGCGATTCCGACGTGAAGCGCCGCATGCTCGAGATCCGCTCCGACTGGGACGAGAGCGCCGTCGGCTTCGCCAAGTTCAGCCATTTCCTGCGCCAGGCGCACAACTCCGAGATCATCGACCTGCGCCGCGCGGGCGATGGCGTCTACCAGGTGGTCGTGCCCACGGCGGCCGCGCCGGACGAGCGGGAAGCGGAGTCCGACGCGGAGGACCGGGGCGGCCGGCGCGAGAGCGGCCGGCGCGAGCGCTCCGGCCGCAACGGCCGCGGTCGCCGCGGCGGTCGCGACCGCGAGGAGCGTGGCGAGCCGGAAGCGCGGCGCGAGCGAGGCGGCCGCGACCGGGAGGAGCCGGAGGCGCGGGAGGCCCGGGAGGAGTCGCGCCCGCGCCGCGAACGGCCGGCCCGCGAGGAACGCCCGGCCCGCGAGGAGCAGCCGGCGCGTGATGAGCGGCCGGCGGCTCGCGAGCAGGCGACGGACGACCAGGCGGCGGGCAGCCGCGCAGCCGCTGCCCGCGAGGAGGCTCCCGCGCAGCAGGAGCGGCCGTCGCCGGGCGAGCGCGAGGCAGGGACCGAGCCTGCGATCGCGGCGAGCGCCGCGACGGAGCAGGCGCCGTCCGGCGCCACCGTCGAGAAGAAGCAGGAGCAGGCCGCCTCCACGGGCGGCCAGGCCGCCGCAACGGGGCCGCGCGGCATCGGCCGCGGCATGCGTGGCACGCGCCGCGGCGCCGCGGCCGGACCGCCGCCGCTGTTCGAGGGGCAGACGGTCGGCAGCGTAGGCGGCGTGAGCGCGTCCGGCACCGGCACGAGTCAGGGCCGCGCGGGCTCCACGGCGTCGCGGCAGACGGAGTCGCAGCCGGCGCAGTCGCCGCAGACGGAGTCGCAGCCGGCGGTTTCGCAGCCGGCCGGTTCCGATCGGTCCGCACAGGTCGCGAGCGCGCCGGCGGCCGAGCCGGCGCCGTCCCCCGCGCCTTCGCAGGCGCCGGCATCAGCGCCGTCCGGTGCGGGCCGGTCCGACGACGGCCGTCCGGAGGACGATGCGCCCATCACGGTCAACCGGGTCGAGATTCCGGGCATCGAGGACGCGCTGGACGCGCGTGAGCTGGGGCTGCCGGTCGAGCGGGGCGCGGTGCAGCGCTACCTGACCAACCGCTACCGCGGCGTGGGCGAAAAAACGGCCGAGGCCGTGGTGGACGCGTTCGGCGCCGAGCACGTGTTCGCTGCACTGCACGTTGCGCCCGATCGGGTCAACGAGGTGCTGGGCGGCGGCCGACGCGCGTCCGCGCTGATCGAGGCGTGGCAGGAGGACTACGCGCGCCGGGCCGCGCCGGCCGAAGCGAGCGGCTCGGGCGACGGCCAGGCGTGAGCGGAGGCCGGCCGCGGCGGGAGCCGCTGCCGCCCGAGTTCTTTGCCCGCGGAGCCGAGGCGGTCGCACGCGACCTCCTCGGCTCCGTTCTCGTATCCACGATCGGCGGTGAAACCACGGCCGCGCGCATCGTGGAGACGGAGGCGTACCTGGGCGCACCGGACCCGGCGTCGCACGCGGCGGAGCGCATCGGCCGGACCCGCCGCAACGAATCCATGTTCGGACGGCCCGGCATTGCCTACGTTTATTTCATCTACGGCATGCACTGGTGCCTCAATGCGGTGACGGGCGAGCCCGACATGGCCAATGCGGTGCTGATCCGCGCGGCGGAGCCGCTGGAGGGGCTGGACGTCATGAGGGAACGTCGCGGCGTCCGCACCGGTAGAGCGCCGAAGGATCGGGACCTCGCCCGCGGCCCTGCCCGTCTGGCCGAGGCGCTCGGCATCACGGGCGAGATGGACGGGCACGCGCTGCAGGAGCCGCCGCTGCTGCTCTGCGCCGGCAAGACCGTGCCCCACGAGCAGGTGGTTGTGGGACCGCGCATCGGCATCACGCGGGCGGCGGACTGGCCGCTCCGCTTCCACGAGAACCGCTCCCGCTGGGTATCGCGCTGACGCCTTTCCATTCGATCCGGTCGGCCCTTTCGCTGCTCCTGCTGCTGCTCTCCGCGGCCGCGCTGGCGCCTGCGCCACTGGCCGCGCAGTCGACGGGGCGTGTGCTGGGTGAGGTGCGGGACGCGTCGACCGGTGAGCCGATCGCCGGCGCCGATGTGCGCGTGCAGGGGCTGCCGCTCCGCACCGTCACAAACGACGCCGGCCGTTTCGTGCTGACCGCGGTACCGCCGGGCGAGCAGGTGCTGCGTATCGAGATGCTCGGCTACCGCGCCACCGAGCTGGAGGGCGTGCTGGTGCGCGCCGGCCAGCCGGTCGAAGTGCAGGTGCGGCTCTCCCCCGTGCCCATCGACGTGGAAGGCCTGGTGGTCGAGGCCGAGCGCGTGCGTCTGGTCGAGCCCGAGGTAACCGCCACGCATGAGATCGTGGTCGGCCGCGAACTGCGCGAGCTGCCCGTGGACGCGGTCGAGGAAGCGATCGAACTGGCGCCAGGCGTATCCGATGGGCACTTCCGCGGCGGCCGCGTGGGGCAGGAGACCTACGTGGTCGACGGCCTCGCGCTGAAGAACCAGCTGGAGGGCTCCACCCAGGGCGCCGCACTCGAGCTGTCGCCCACGTCGCTCGAGGAGGTCGAGGTCGTGACCGGCGGCTTCGACGCCGAGCACGGCTCCGCACTGTCCGGCGTGGTGGCGCTCGTGACGCGCCGCGGCGATCCCGAGCGATGGAACGGTCGACTGGGCGTCCGCACCGACGAATGGGCGCCGGACGCGCTGCACTATGGCTTCACCGGCGTCTCGGCCAGCGCGGGTGGCCCGCTGCCGCTGCTGCCGGCCGGCAGCGCCGTCTTCATGGACGTGCTCGCCCAGTCGATGGGCGATGCGGATCCGCGCGCGCGCGGGCTGACCTGCGTGCGCCCCGAGGACGGCGACCCCGAGCTGGCGGACCGAATCCGTTCGCTCCGGTCGGCCGCGCCCTCGCTGTACTGCCCCTACGAGGAGGCTGCGCTGCCGCAGCAGGCGGGTGACAAGCTGATCGGGTTCGGGCGCGTGGACGTGCCGATCGGCAGCGGCTTCACGCTGACCGGTTCCGGGCTGTACAACCGGCTGCAGCAGGAGCTGTACACGCCCGAACTCAAGTACGCGGACGAGTACCGGCTGGGCCAGCGTTCACGCGGCGGAATGCTGCAGCTGGCGCTGGACTGGGCCGGCCACGCGGAAGGGCGCGCCCGCCACCTCACCGCGCGCGCCGCGGTGATGCGGCTGGACCGGCACCTGGGCGTGATCGATCCGGCCTGGCGCGCCGACCACGCCAGCATCGGCGGCTTCAGCCTGGGCGGCTTCGAGTTCCTGGGAGAGGACTTCGTCCGCTCCGACGTGAACGCGCAGCTGCGCTCGGGTCGCTCGGTGCCGGGCTATGTCCAGCCCGGTGGCTCGGTCGGCTCTCCGTTCGGGCCGGCAGCCGAAGGGCTGTTCGTCACGAAGGGCGGCAGCGGCATCGCCAACTGGAGCCGCTCCGAGTTCATCGCCGGCGAACTGGTCGGGGAGGTGCTGGACGCGGAGGGCTCGGTGCTCCGAGCGGGCACCAGCGGCCGCTTCTACCGCGTGCAGACCTATGAGCGGGTGCGGGCCTGGGAGCCCGGCGCGGTGCTGAACTACGCGCGCTTCTTCCCGGCCACGCTGGCGGCGTTCGGCGAGTACCGCATGATCGTCGCGGACCGGTTCCAGGTGCAGTTCGGTCTGCGCGGCGAGATGTTCCGCTCCGGCATCGCGCTCGGCACCGATCCGGACGACTATCTCTCGCCGGTGGCGGACACCGACTGGAAGCTGAGCCTGATGCCGCGCATCGGCTTCGCGGGCATCATCCCCGGCACGGAGGACCGCGGCAGCTTCCGCCTCAGCTACAGCCGCGTCGCGCAGCCGCCGGACTTCCGCTACTTCCTGGACACCACGATCGGCGATTCGCTGCGCACCGACGTGCGCCGGCAGGGCAATCCGAACCTGGGCTACGAGGAGGGGCGCTCCTACGAGCTGGGCGGCAGCTACCTGCTCACGCCCGCCATCGGCGTCTCGGTCACGGCGTTCCGCAAGGACCTGCTCAAGCTGGTCAGCGGCAGCATCCAGTTCGCCGACACGGAGGCGGGCCAGTTCACGACGGGCGATCGCGGCCGCGTCGACGGCGTGGAGGTCAGCACGCGGGCCCGCTGGAGCTTCGTCTCCGCGCGGCTGGCATACTCGCTCCAGAAGGCGGAGGGTGTCGGCACGACCATCTTCGGTGACAGCGTGATCTCCGGCGATCGCACGGAAACGTTCCCGCTGCCGTTCGACCGCCGGCATGCCGTCGACCTGGCGCTCTTCCTGGGCAGTGCGGCCGGCGCGGCCGAATCGCCGTGGGCCGCGACGCTTACTGCCACGGCCCACAGCGGCTACCCGCTCGAGCGCGTGGCGTCCGACTCGGTGGGCGACGGCAAACCGCGCTACCTGCCGTGGACGGCCGTGCTCGACCTGCGCGCCAGCCGCGAGCTGGGCTCGCCACCCGGCTGCGATCGATGCTCGTGGCGCGTCACCGTCGACGGCCGCAATCTGCTCGGCCGCGAGAACGTGATCGCGTGGCGCCGGGACAACGCCAGCGTCGCGCCGACCGTCGCCGAGCTGGACGCCGTCACGGCTGCGGGCGTGTTCGGCGGTCCGATCCCGCGCGAGTCCGCGCGCTACAGCGCTTCCATCGACCTGGACGCCGACGGCCTGATCACCGAGCCGGAGTATCGCACGGCCCGCTTCGCCGCCGCGCTGGACCGGTCGGACCCGTCCCTGTTCTACGGCGAGGCGCGCGAGGTGCGGCTCGGCGTGGAGGTGAGCTTCTGATGCGCCGTCGATCGATCCTCGGTCTGGCCGGCCTGGTCGCGGCCGCGCTGCCCCTCGGCTGTCGCGACGCCGTCGACCCGTTCCGTGTCGATGACCGGCCTCCGATCGAGCAGCAGGAGTGGCGGCTCACGTTCAGCAGCTGGGACGATCGCGCGCCTGCCTGGAGCGCCGACGGCGACACGGTGGTCTACACCGCGTCGAACTTCGACGGCCTGCCTGGCGCGCCCGCCGTGCCGCTCGCGCTGCCCGCCGATGGCGAGGGGCCGGCGCGCACCGTGCTGCGCAACGTGCAGGCGGGCAACCAGACGGCGCTGTGGGTCGGTGCGGCGGCGCTCGGCCCGGACGGGGATCGCATCGCCTACGTGGAGCTGCGCCCCACGCGCGCGCCGCTGCCCTGCGTGACGGCGTCCGGCACCTGCGCCTCTCTCCCGGGGCTGTCGCTGCCCGTGGTGCCTCTGACCAGCGCCGTGGTGCGGGCGCGCGCAGTGGACGCGGGCAACCCGATGACCGACGACGCGGCGCTGACCATCACCTTCGCGGGTCATGCGCGTTTCACCGACCCGACGCTGCCCACGGGCGGCTTCATCGAGTCCCGCTACCACACGTTCCAGCTCGAGTGGGTGCTGGAGCGGCACCTGTTCTTCCAGCCGAGCTGGGCGCCGGACGGCGAGCGGCTGGTGGTCAGCGACGGCATGCGGCTGCTGGTCTGGCGCGTCGGTGAGGCGGCCGCGACTCCGATCCCGGGCAGTGACTACGGCCTGGATGCCGAATGGAGCCCGGCCGGCGACTGGATCGCCTACACTCGAGTCGTTCCGACCGACTCCACGGTCTATACCTGCCAGTACTTCACCTCGGTGCCGCCGCCCGACCCGCCGCTGCACGACTGCGACGAGCGACGGGTACACTACCAGACCGCGCCTGCCGAGGTGGTGCTCGTGCGGCCGGACGGCTCCGACCTGCAGGTGCTGGTGCAGGGCCGCGATCCGACCTTCTCGCCTGCGGGCGATGTGATCTACTTCGCCGGCGCGGATGGCATCCGCTCGGTCCCGGTCGCGGGCGGCGCCAGCGGCTTCGTCGGTGGCCGGCCGAGCGACCGCGAGCCGGCGGTCGCGCCGGACGGCGAGCGACTCGCCTTCACGCGCTGGGGCGCGACGGGCACCGATGTCTGGGTGATGCAACTGCCATGAGACGCGCCGCGCTGCTGCTGCTCGCCCTGCCGCTCATCGGCGCGTGCGAGGACCCGCTGATCGTGCTGGGCGATCAGCCGGGCATCATGCGCCGCCTTGCCGGCGTACCCAACTCCGCTGGCGCGACGCTGGATTCGCTGGCGTTCCAGTCGCGCCTGCGCCTGCCGCGCGGACTGGCCGTCGCGGACGACGGCACCGTCTACATCGCGGACACGGGCAACGAGCGGATCCTGGCCGTGTCCAGCGACGCGCGCATCCGCGTCCTGGCCAGCGCTGCGCCCGGCTGTGGCCAGCCCTGCCTGGTCGCGCCCGACGGCATCGCGCTGGAAGGCGAGGAGGCGCTGTGGATCGCAGATCCCGGCGCACAGCGCGTCTTTCGCCTGGACCTGGCGACGCGCACCCTCACGGTCGCGGCCGGCACCGGCGTGGCCGGCGCATCGCCCGACGGCGCGCCGGCGCTGTCCCCGATCGAGGAACCGCGCGGCATCGCCGTGGCGGACGACGGCACCGTCTACTTCAGCGAGCACGCCGGCCATCGCATCCGCTGGATCACCTCCGGCGGCACGCTGCGCACACTCGCCGGCACCGGTGCGGCCGGGTACGGCGGTGACGGCGGCGCGGCCGACCAGGCGCAGATCAACGCGCCCGCGGGCCTCGCATACCATGATGGCACCCTCTACATCGCCGATCGCACCAACAACCGCATCCGCGCAGTGGACATCGTCGGTGGCGGCATCCGCACCGTGGCCGGCAACGGCGTCGCAGGGTGGGAGGCGACGGACACGCTCGCGCTGACCGGCAAGCTGTTCACGCCGGAGGCCGTGGCCGTCAGCGACGACGGCGGGCTGCTCTTCATCGCCGACACCGGCAACAACCGCGTCCGCTCGGTCAACCTGGACAGCGGTCGCCTCGGCAACCTGGCCGGCACCGGCGACATGGCCTACACCGGTGAGCTCCTGGAAGGCGGCGAGACCGGCATCTTCCTGCCGCGCGGCGTCGCCACCGGCCCGGCGGCCAACGTCTTCATCGCCGATACCGGCCACCAGATCGTCTGGCGCACCCGCTACGGATTCTGATCGATCGGGCTTGGGGCTTGGGGCTTGGGGCTTGGGGCTTGGGGCTTGGGGCTTGGGGCTTGGGGCTTGGGGCTTGGGGCCTGGGCGGCCTGGGCGGCCTGCCCGTGGCGGCACGGCGCTGGCAGGTAGAACGGCGGCGGCCTACATTCGCGGCCGCGCTGGAGCCAGGTTCGGCGGAACGGGCCAGCTTGCGCGCTGGCGCGCGAAGCAACGGCCCGCACAGCCAAAGCCCAAAGCCCAAAGCCCATAGCCCAAAGCCCAAAGCCCATAGACCATGAAGATCTACGTCTGCATCAAGCGCGTGCCGGACACGGCCGCGCGCATCCGGATCGACGGCACGTCGATCGATCCGTCGGGAGTGAAGTACGTCGTCAGTCCCTACGACGAGTTCGCGGTCGAGGCCGCGCTGCGCGCGAAGGAAGCGAAGGGCGACGGTGAGGTCGTGGTCCTGACCGTCGGCGACGCGGCGGCTGCGGAGCAGCTGCGCGCCGCGCTGGCGATGGGTGCCGATCGCGCGGTCCTGCTCGAAGGCGAGGTCGGCATGGACGGTCTGGCGACCGCGCGTGCGCTCGCGGCGGAGCTGAAGGAGGCGCAGCCGGACCTGGTGCTGTTCGGCATGAAGGCGGTCGACGGCGACCAGCAGCAGGTGGGCCCGATGGTGGCCGAGCTGATGGAGCTGCCGTGCGTCACCGTCGCCGCCGAGATCGAACTGGAGGGCGATGCGGTCGTCGCGCACCGCGAGGTCGAGGGCGGCGTCGAGGTGATGGAGGCCACGCTGCCGGCGATCGTCACCATGACCAAGGGCGAGCACGAGCCGCGCTACGCCTCGCTCAAGGGCATCATGGCGGCCAAGAAGAAGCCGCTCGAGCAGAAGGCCGCGCAGACCGGCGAGAGCCGTCTCCGCGTCCACGAACTGTCCTACCCGCCGGAGCGTCAGGAAGGGCGCATCGTCGGGGAGGGGGCGGACGCGGTGCCGGAGCTGGTCCGGCTGCTGCGCGAGGAAGCGAAGGTACTCTAGGAAACGTCATGTCCAAGATTCTTGCATTCGCGGAGCAGCGCGACGGCGGCATCCGCCGCGTCGCACACGAGGTGGTGAGCGCCGGCGCGGCGCTGGCCGAGCAGACCGGCGGAGAGGTGCACGCGCTGGTGCTGGGCGGCCAGAGCGTCGCCGACGCGGCTGGCGAGCTGGGCGGTTTCGGCGCCGCCGTGGTCCACGTCGGCGCCGCGGAGGCGCTGGCGGAGTACGCGCCCGATGCGTACGCATCGGCCGTGGCCGCGTTCATTCGTGCCAGCGACTACGACACCGTCCTGTTCCCGGCGGACTCGCTGGGGAAGGACCTGGCGCCGCGGGTCGCGGCGCGGCTCGACGTGCCGCTCGCCGCGGACGCGACCGGCCTCGACGCGTCGGGCGGCGAGCTGCGCATCACGCGGCCGACCTACGCCGGCAAGGTCATCGCGACCGTCTCGATCGACGCGACGCCGAAGCTGGTCTCGCTGCGGCCCAACGTGTTCGTACCGCAGCAGCGGCAGGCGGCGGGCGAGGTGAAGACCTTCGAGCCCGAGGCCGGCCAGGCGCGCGTGCGACTGCGCGAGCGCAAGGCGGCTCAGGGCGGCGCGATGGACGTGGCGGAAGCGCCGGTGGTCGTGAGCGGCGGGCGCGGGCTGCAGGGCCCCGACAACTGGGAGATGCTCGAGCAGCTGCGCGACGCCTTCGGCTCGCGCGCGGCGCTGGGCGCATCGCGCGCCGTGGTCGACGCCGGCTGGCGGCCGCACGCGGAGCAGGTCGGCCAGACCGGCAAGACGGTCGCGCCGCAGCTCTACATCGCCGTCGGCATCAGCGGCGCGATCCAGCACCTGGCCGGCATGCGCACCGCGGGCACCATCGTCGCCATCAACAAGGACGCCGACGCGCCGATCTTCAAGGTCGCCGACTACGGCATCGTGGGCGACGCTTTCGAGGTCGTGCCGCGCCTGGCGCAGGAAGTGAAGTCCGCACGCGAGGGATAGCACTCGCGCCCGGGACGGTTGACGGACGGGGCCGCCGGCATGACGCCGGCGGCCCCGTTCGCATTCCTGCAATGCCGTCGCTGCCTAGTTGGCGATGGCGTAGCCGGAGAAGTGGTCGGTCTGGAAGGTGATGCGTCGATTGGCGCGGTCGTCCGTGCCGCCCATGGGCTCGAGCAGCTCGCCGGTGCCGACGTCCACCAGCCACACGCTGAGCGGCCCGCGCGCCAGACTCTCGGCCGGGCAGCGCGAGTAGTCCAGCGTGATGGTGAGCGAACGGTTGAACCGCCAGTGCTCGCTCAGGTTGGCGCGCAGGTCCACCATCAGGTACGGCCCCGGCACGTCGGTCAGGCGGATCATCGTGGTGCCCAGCACCGCCTGCGGCGGCAGCTGCACCACGTGATCACCCAGATGCAGCGCGCCACCCGCCGTGCCCACGGAACCGGTCTCGGCCTCGGCTGCGCTCGCCGGACAGGGCATCAGGCTGGGCGCGACCACCTCCGCCAGCTCCGGCGCGACCGGGTGTTCGGCGCCGCGCGAGCCATCGCAGGCGAGGAGTCCGAGCGCGAAGATCGCTGCGCCCGCTGTTCCGATTCCGTTCCTGACCATTACCTTTGTCCGTATCCAATTCGCCCGTTATCGAGCGCGTGCCGACGCCTCGAGGGGCGATTCCAGCGATCACGAGGGGCAGATTCCATGCCTGACGCACGGGCGAGTCTGGAGCGCGGGCTGCGGCTCGAGCGGGGGGGCGTGCTGGATGGTGCCCTCCAGGCCTATGCCACGGCCGCTGATATCGCCACTGATCCGGCCGACCGGGCGGAGGCTCTGCGTCGTCAGGCGGACGTGCTGCGGACGCGTGCCGAATGGGGCAGGGCGCTGGAACTGGCCCGAGAGAGCGCCCACGTCGCGGGTGCCGCCGGCCTGAACGACCTGCTGGCCGAGGCGATCAATGCGCAGGCCGCGGTGCGGCAGTGTCAGGGCGATCTGGACGCGGCGGCGCGGCTGTATGGCCAGATCCCGGAGTTGTCCAGCGACCGGCGCATCCGCGGCATCGCCCATCAGAACCTCGGCGCGCTCGCGGCGATGGCGGGCCGCCACGAGGAGGCGGCCCTGCGTTTCGAGGAGTCGCTCACCTGCTTCCGCGCCAGCGGCTACACGCGCGGCGTCGCCATCGCGCTGGTCAACCTGGGCCGCGCGGCGCTGGACCAGGACGACGCGGTGCGGGCGGAGACGGTGCTGCGCGACGCCGCGGCCGCCGCCCGTGAGGTGGACGATCTGGACCTGGCCGCGCTGGCCCTGGTCAACCTGGCGGAGGCGGTGCTCGAGCGAGGCGGCTACGACCAGGCCGAGGAGCACGCCAGCTCGGCGCTCGGCTTCTTCAAGGTGAGCGGCAACCGGTGGCGGCAGATCGAGTGCCTGCGCATGATCGGCGACATCCGCCGGGCGCGGGGAGAGGCGGACGTGGCGCGGCGCAGCTACACGCAGGCGCTGGAGCTGGCGCGCTCGATCGGTGCCGAGCCGGAGATCGCGTCCGTCACCGCGAGGCTGGGCGCGCTGGATCGCTGAATCCCCGGGCTGCCCTGGCTCGGCAGCCGCAACCGCGTCCGCGCGGTCGGTGAGCGCGCGCGCGCCGCCTCACTCCTCCTTCTTCAGCCTGCCCGACAGCCGGAACGAGGTGGGCTCGTACTGCGGCGGCAGATGCTCCGTCGGGATCGTGATCTGGTTGCCGTCGCGCAGCGCACCGTAGTGCGGCGACATGATCTCGACGCCCGCCTGGTTGAAGCGGTCCTGGATGTTCTGGTGCAGCAGCGAGTAGATCACCGCCATGCGGTTCGGCTGGTCGGTGTAGGCGTTGAGCTCGTAGCTGACGTAGAAGTCGTCCAGGCTGGTCTGCAGCACGAACGGCTCGGGCTCGGCGATGATGCCCTCGGTCCCGCCCGCCGCCGCGACCAGCAGCTCGTGGACCTGCCGCCAGGGCACGTCGTAGCCGATGGTCACGCCGGTGTGCAGCAGCACGCCCCCTTCGCGCGCCGTCGAGCTCCAGTTGATGATGTGCGCGCCCAGCACCAGCGAGTTGGGGATGGTGATCTCGACGTTCTTGATGGTGCGCACGCGGGTGACCAGCAGCGTCTGTTCGACCACGTCGCCCACGGTGTCCGCGATCTTGACGCGATCGCCGACGCGGAACGCGCGCATGTAGGTGATGATGATGCCGCCGAACACGTTGGCCATGGCCGATGCCGAGCCGAAGGTGAGCAGCAGGCCGAGGAACGCGGCCACCCCCTTGAACGCCTCCGAATCGCTGCGCGGCAGGTACGGCCAGATCATGATCACGGCCAGCGCCACGATCAGGAAGCGCACGATCTTGTAGGTCGGCCGCGACCACTCCGGATAGAAGGACGCGAACGTGATCGTGCCGTGCTCGACCGCCAGGAAGAACTGCCGCACCAGCTTGATCGCGTAGTACGTGACCACGATGATCACGGCGATCGTGAACAGGTTGGGCAGGTACGCCAGGATCGCGGCGGCCACGTTGCGCACGGGGTCCACCACCCAGCCCACGATCTGCCCGCTCAGCCGCCGCGTCCACGGGAAGAAGCTGAGCACCAGCGGCAGGTAGAAGTACAGCAGCAGCACGGTCAGCACGACGCGCGTCGCGACCACGATCGCTTCCAGCACCTGCACCACGCGCGCGGGCGAGAGCAGCTCCAGGTTCTGGAAGCGCAGCGACGGGATGCGCTTGCGCAGCGTGATGCCGATGAAGCGGTAGACGACGGGGAATGCGCGGGCGAACAGCCGCAGCAGCAGGACCAGCACCGCCGTCGCGAGGATCGTGTACAGCGCCCCGACCAGCAGGCTGGTCAGGCTGAACGCGTCGATCTCCCGCTCCAGCGTCACGCGCAGCGTGGTCGCATGATCGCGCGCCAGCGACGTGATGTCCTGACCCGCCGCCTGCGCGTCGGCCGGCGTCAGCGTCATCACCAGGACATCGCCCGCGTAGATGTCGTACGCTTCGGCATCAGCCTCGGCGCGCACGACCAGTGGTTCGAGCGACGGGTTGCGGATCAGGTCCTGGATGCGCGCCTCGATGGCGAGCGCGCGCTCCCGGGCGCTGAACGGGCCGAGGCGGGCGCTCAGCACGAACAGCGTGTCGCCCGCGATCACCACGGGTGCGTCAGCCGGCACGCTGTCGAGCGCGGCCGTCGTGTCGATGCCGAGGTCCATCGGCCGCTCCTGCGCCGCGGCCGGTGCGGGCGCGAGCACCGGCGCCGCCAGGCTCGCGAGCAGCGCTCCGATCAGCCGGGCGCGCGAAACCCGCCGCCCCTTCCGCCGCCCCACGATCGGTTCGATCACGCTGCCCCGTGTCTGTGCTGGTCTGCGCGGCGGAGCCGCGATCTCACATGCGCCGGTAGCGCGGCCCGCTGCCGCCCTCGCGCGGCGTCCAGCGCGGGCCGAGCACGTCCGTGGCCTTGCAGTCGATGCAGTTCGGCGCGTTCACGATCAGCCGATCGCCGTCGCGCTCGTAGACGCCGGCGGGGCAGACGTGCTGGTAGAACTCCGCTACGTCGCCGGGCACGTCCTCGCCCACGACCAGGTGGCTGGGAATGTCGTCGCGCGTCTGGTTACCCGACTTGAAGACCGCGTCCACCTTGCTGAAGGTGAGCCGGCCGTCCGCCGCCGGCGTGTCCGGCGCGCCCGGCTCGCGCGGGTGGGCCACGTCCGCTTCGAAGTCGATGCGGCCGCCGGGGAACGCGCCGCCGGTGAGCGTCATCAGCCCCGCCTTGAGGCCGCCCACGAAGAATCCGTCGCGGAAGGCCAGACGCATGTTACGTGTGCGGCGCAGGTCGTCCACCACGTACGACTCGTCCATCAACTGGTCGTAGCGGGCGAGGCGCGCGGCCGCCGTGTCGTCCGCCTTGAGGGCGTCGAAGATGGCGCGCGCCGCATACATGCCGGACTGCATCGCGTAGTGGATGCCCTTGAGCGAAGGCACGTCCACGAAGCCGGCCGAGTCGCCCAGCACGACCACGCCGTCCCCGTGGCGCCGCTCGGGCAGCGCGTAGTAGCCGCCCTCGGGGATGGTCTTGGCACCCCACTCCACCATGTCGCCGGCCTCCAGGTAGTCGCTGAAGAAGGGATGCGTCTTCAGCTTCTGGAGCAGCTCGTGCACGTCCAGCCCGCGCTGGTCGTAGTCCAGGCCGACGACCAGGCCCAGCGCGACCAGGTTAGGCTCCAGCGGATACATGAAGCTGCCGCCGAACGCATCGGAGGGCAGCGGCCAGCCCAGCGTGTGGACGATCCGGTCCAGCGGCCGCCTGGTCTCCCAGATCTCCTTCACACCCAGCGCGAAGATCTGCGGGTTCTCCGATTTCACGTCCTGCCAGTCGTACCACGCCTGCGACAGCATGCCGCGCGTGCCCTCGGCCAGTGCCGTCACACGCGCGACGATGTCCGTGGGCGGGTTGTAGCCGCCCCCCGGCTGCCCGTCACGGCCCAGCCCGCTCGGCGCGGTGCGCACGCCCGCCACGCGATCGCCCTCCACCAGCAGCGACGCGGCGGGGAAGCCGGTGAAGACGTTGACGCCCGCGGCCTCCGCCTGCTCGCCCAGCCAGCGCACGACCTCGCAGATCGAGGCGATGCGGTTGCCGTGGTTCTTCATGGTGGGCGGCGTGGGCAGCGGGATCGCATTGCTGCCCGTCATCAGGTAGACGGACTCCTTCTCGACCGCGCCGCGGAACGGGAACTCCTTCTCGTCCATGTCCGGAAACAGCTCGCGGAACGCGCGCGGGTTGACCACTGCGCCGGACAGGCAGTGCTCCCCCAGCGACTCCGCCTTCTCGAGCACGGCGATCTCGACGTCGCCGATGCCGCCGCCCCCCTCGTTGTCCTCACGGACCAGCCGCGCCAGCTCGATCGCGCCGGCCAGCCCCGCCGGTCCGCCGCCCACGAAGACCACGTCCATCGGCACGTGCTCCTCCTCGGGCGGCTCGCGCCGGATCAGGTCCGAGGGCAGCGGCGGCTGGTGCCGCGCGGGCAGGATCGTGCGTTCGTCGCTCATGTCTGCGGTTCTGCTGTGGTCTTTCGATTCTCTGCGATTCGGCCGTCGACGGCCTGGCGGCCGCCCGGCAATCTAGGGCGGCGGCGGCCAGAGCAAAAACCGATCGGCCGCGGCCGCGTCGGCGTTCAGTGGCATCACGCGCGCCGTCGCTCCTTCGGCCAGCCCCGTCGAGCCCTCCGGCACGACCAGCAGCCCATCGGCATCCGCGATCGACGTCAGGATGCCGGAACCCTGCGCGCCCGTCAGTGTCGCGACGGCGGCGCCGTCCACCGCGGCCCGCTCGAGCCGCACGCGCAGGAAATGCGCGAGCTCCGGCTTGGAACGCATCGCCTCGCCGCAACGCGCAGTCACGACGGCCGAGTGGACGCGGCGCAGCCCCAGCATCGCCCGCAGCGCCGGCCGCACCAGTACCTCGAACGTTACCAGCGCCGAGACCGGGTTGCCGGCGACGCCGAACACCGGCCGGCCGTCGAGCCGTCCGAAGGAGAAGGGGCTGCCCGGTCGCATGCGCACGCGCCAGAAGTCCAGTTCGTAGCCCGCGGCCTCGAGCGCATCCTTGACCAGGTCGTGCTCACCGACGCTGGCGCCGGCCGTGGTGATCAGTGCGTCCGCGTCGCGTGCCGCGTCCAGCCGCTCGCGGATCGCGTCCAGCCGGTCGGGTGCCACGCCCAGCGGGATCGGCTCGCAGCCGGCGGCGGCCAGCGCCGCGGCCAGTGCCGGCGAGTTGCTGTCGGCGATGGCGCGGCCGGCGCGCACCTCGTCCAGCCGGTCCGGGCCGGCCAGCTCGTCGCCCGTCGAAAGGATCGCGACGCGCGGCCGTCGCCGCACCCGCACCCGTTCGCGTCCGACCATCGCCAGCACGCCGATCCGTGCGGGGGTCAGCGGGTCGCCCGCGTCCATGACCGCCGCGCCCGGCTGCACGTCCTCGCCGCGGCGGCGAATGTTCCTGCCGGCATCGTCGTCGCGCAGCACGTCCACCCGCTCGGGCAGCGGCGCGCCCGCGCCGCGCTGCCACGCGTCCGTGTGCTCGACGCGGATCACGCCGTCCGCGCCGTTGGGCACCTGCGCGCCGGTCATGATGCGTGCGGCCTGCCCGGGCCCGATGTCGACCGTGGGGACGTGCCCGGCCGGGATGTCCTCGACCACGCGCAGGCGGGCCGGCCGCCCGGCCGTGGCGCCGCGCACGTCGTCCGAACGAACGGCAAAGCCGTCCATGCCGCTGTTGTCCCACGGCGGGTGCGCGACCCTGGCCACGACCCGCTCGGCCAGTACACGTCCGGCCGCGGCGCCGATCGGCACCTCCTCGTCCGCCAACGGACCGCACGCGGCGAGGATGCGGGCCAGCGCGCGGTCAACGGTCAGCCAATCCGCCTCCCGTCGTACGCTCACCCTGCGCTCTCCGCGTTGCGCGCCAGCTCCAGCTCTTCGCGCGTGTTCACGTTCATGAACATGCGGGACGGATCGCCGTGCGCCGCCACCTGCTCTGCCGGCAGCGCGGCGATGCGTACGCGCTCGAAGAAGCCGATGATGCGCAGATCGCCGTCGGCCACGCTGCGTTCGATGGCGCGCAGGCAGGAGGTGCGATAGGCCGCGCACAGCGGTTCGACGCCGCGCGGCCCTGCGCTGGACGGCACCGCGCCGTCCGCGTCCGGCGCGGTCGCGGTGTCCCACAGTTCGCTCATCAGTGACGCGGGCACGAAGGGCATGTCGCAGGCGATCACCAGCGCGCCGGGCAGGCCCAGCTCGTTCGCCCACGCCAGCGCGGCGTGCACGCCCGCCAGCGCGCCCGCGTCGATGCGGTCCGGCCGCATTTCCAGCCCGACATCCCGGTATACGTCGGGATCGTTGGCGATCAGGACCACGCGGTCCGCTGTGCCCTCCAGCGCCGCCGCCGCGCGCTCCACGATGCGCACACCGTCCACCACCTCCAGCGCCTTGGGCGCGCCGAAGCGGCGGTTGCGGCCGCCGGCCAGCACCACGCCGAGCGGAGCGCTCAGCTCGCGCTGCATCAGGCGAGGTCCTCCGGCAGCGTGCCGCGCGGTGCCAGGCCGAAAGCGGTGGCGGCGTCGGTTCCGGCCCGCGCGATGATCGGCATGGCGGACGCGCGTGCGATCTCGACGGCCAGCGTGGTCGGCAGCGAACGGCTGGCGATCCAGGCGATGCCCGACCGCGCCGCCTTCTGCGCCATGTCCCCGCTGATCCGCGCGGACAGGACCAGGCCGAGCCGCTCCAGCGGCAGTCCGGCGCGCGCGGCCTGGCCTACCACGCGGTCCAGCGCGTTGTGGCGGCCCACGTCCTCCGCGTGCGCGACCATGCGATCGCAGTCGAACAGCGCGGCTGCGTGCACGCCACCCGTGTCGTGGTAGCGGTCGGCCTCCGCGTAGAGCTGACGGAACAGCGCGGGGATCTCGTCGAACGGGGGCGGGGAGGCGCGGCGCGGCGCGGCCTCCGCGCGGGCGGGCGGCGGGCTGGACCACGCCAGTCGGGCGCGCTGCGATGCGTGCAGGCGCGCGCGCACCACGTCCACGCCGTCGGCATGCGCGTGACGCAGTTCCGCCATCGGCTCGCCTGCCGCGATCACGCCGGCACCCAGCAGCCAGCCGGCCGCAAGATCCTCGAACCGGCCGGGCGAGCAGTGGAACACCTGCACCACCTCGCCGTCCGCCTCCAGCCGGCACACCACCTCGTCCACCGGCGCCACACGTTTCACCATCGTCAGCGCTCCCGTCGCCAGGATCCCGCTGCAAAGGTGCGCAGCGCCGTCGCCTTGATCAACGCGACCGTCTCGCTGCCGGGCTCGAGCCCCAGCGCGCCGACCGCGTCGCGCGTGACCAGGGCCACCAGTTGCGCGGCGCCATCCAGCCGCACCCGCACCGACCCGCCGGCCGGCGTGAGTGAGGCCACGCGCAGCTGCAGCCGGTTCCGCGCGCTGGTCGCGCCCGCCAGCGGCGGCACCGCCAGGACCACATCCTCCGGACGGTAGGCCACGTGCACGCGGGAGCCCGCCTGGACCGACGCGCCGCGCGCGGCGATCAGGCGCATGCCGTCCTCAAGCCGGACCGTGACCGTCGCCTCGTCCAGTGACTCGACCAGGCCGTCCAGCAGCAGTTCTGCGCCGGTGAAGGTCGCCACGAAGGGCGTCGCCGGCTCGGCGACCAGTGCATCCGCGCTGCCGCTCTGCACCACGCGGCCGGACTCCATGACGTGGATCCGGTCCGCCAGCAGGAACGCCTCGGCCGGATCGTGAGTGACCAGCAGACACGCGCTGGCGTGGCCGCGCACGGCCCGCTCGAGCGCTTCGCGGAAACTGTTGCGCACCAGAACGTCCAGTCCTGCCGTCGGCTCGTCCAGCGCCAGCAGCGCGGGCTCCAGCACCAGCGCGCGCGCCAGCGCCACCCGCTGCGCCTCGCCGCCCGACAGCGTGCGTACGTCCGCATCGCGCAGACCGCCCAGGCCCAGTTCCTCCAGTACCGCGTCGCAGCGGCGGCGCGCCTCCTCCCGCTCGACGCGCCGCGCGCGCAGGCCGTACTGCACGTTGCCGCGCACCGTGCCCGTGAAGAGCCGCGGCTGCTGCAGCATCGCGGCGAACCGCGCGCGCGCTTCGCGATCGCCGACGCGCGCCGCCCGACCGAACACCCGCACGCGTCCGGCGTCCGACCGCTCGAGCAGCATCAGCATGCGCAGCAGCGTGGACTTCCCGGCGCCGTTCGGCCCCAGCAGCGCGACCACCTCGCCGGGCTGTACGTCCAGCCGATCGACGTCCACCACAGTGCGGCCGCCGATGGTGCGGCGCAGACCGTCGCCCTCGACGATCGCGGACTCCCGATCCGCGCCGCTCGCCGCACGCGCCGCCACGGCCGCCGTCAGCGCCACGCCGCGCCGCCGCCCGCGATGGCACGGCCCTGCTGCACGCGCGTCAGCGCCAGGTTCACGGCGAAGGCCAGACCCAGCAGCACCAGCCCGAAGGCCAGCGCAGTACCGAACTCGCCGCGCCGCGTCTCCAGGACGATGGCAGTGGTCAGCACACGTGTCTCGCCGAGCACGTTGCCGCCCACCAGCATCACGGCACCGACCTCCGAGATCACCGCGCCGAAGCCCGCGACGATGGCGGCCAGGATGCCGAGCCGCGCCTCGCGCACGTGCGTCCACAGCGCCCGCGCCCGCGATGCGCCCAGCGCGCGCGCCTCCATGCCGACGGTCGGCGGCACCGCCTGCACCGCGGCGAGCGTGATGCCGGCCACGTACGGCGTGGCCAGGATCGCCTGCGCCAGCACCATCGCGGTCGGCGTGAACAGCAGCTCCAGCGCGCCGAGCGGCCCACTGCGCGACAGCGTCATGTAGACGAACAGGCCCACCACCACGGGCGGCAGCGCGAAGCCCGTGTGGAGCAGTGCGATCGCCAGCCGGCGGCCGGGGAAGCGGGCGAGCGCCAGCGCCACTCCCGTCGGCACGCCGATCAGCACGCCGATCAGCACGGCCGCGCCCGACACGCGCACCGAGAGCCGGATCACGTCCAGCACGTATGCGTCGAACGCGGCCAGCAGACGGCCCGCCTGACTCAGCGCGTCCACGAGCAGGTCCATCAGTCGGCGGCGCGGCTGGGGGCGGCGGCGCCGGCCGGGGCGGCAGCGCGGTCCGGCGCGCGGAAGAGGCGGCCATCCCCGAAGCCGGCGATGCGGCTGCGCCCGGAATCGGAGACCAGCCAGTCGGCCAGCCGCGCGGCGGCATCCTCTCGCGATGAGCCCGCCACCACCGTGACGGCGTAGGGATTCGCGAGCCGCGGTCCCCCGCGCACCAGCGCCGCCAGCCCCGGCCGCGGTTGCAGCGTGGCGAACGTGGCGCTCTCCGAGAGGATGTAGGCCTCCCGCTCCGACGCGAAGCGCAGCGCGTCCGCCATGCCGAGCCCGGCCGTGACGTACCAGGTGGGCGGCGTACCGGCGAGGACCGAGTCGGCGGCCGCGCGGGCTCGGGCCGTCCCGCTGCGGGCGACGTCGCGCCAGAGCGCCATTTCGCGGCGATGCGTGCCGGACTCGTCGCCGCGGGTGACCCACGCCGCGCGTGCCTCGGCCACGGCCGCCAGCGCGGCAACGGCGTCGTCGGTGCCGGCCACGGCGGCGGGATCGGCGGCGGGCCCGGCGATCAGGAAATCGGAGCGCATGAGCGGCCGGTTGCTCGCGGCGTGGCCCTGCGCAACGAACAGCGACTCTGCGGCTGGGTCGTGCGTCAGCGCGAGGTCGAGGTCGCCGCGGCGCGCCAGTTCCAGCACCTCCCCGGTGCCGCCGGTCACGGCGCGCACGCGCGGCGCATCGGGCAGGGAATCGTACGCGGACAGCAGGCGCTCGAGCAGGCCGCTGTCCTCGATGGTCGTGGTCGCGCCGATCACCAGCCGATCCCGCTGCGGCTCCGCCGCGCACGCGGCCACCAGGGCCAGCAGCGCGCACCGCGCCGCGATCCGCACGGTGCGGACGCGGCGCGGTGCGGGCCGCGTGCGGTCAGTGGTCCTCGAGCGAGCGGGTGCCCTCGTCGTGCGGTCGGTCGGGCGGGGAGTAGGACTCGCCCTGCTCGATGGCCTTCTGGAGGTCCTCGGTGCCATACAGGTCGCCCTCCACATCCTCGACCAGGTGCTCGGCGGAAGGCTCGGTCGCATCGCCGCGCACGCGTCGCTTGCCCTCGAGCTGGTCGCCTTCGACGGCGGCCTCGTCGGCCGCCTCGCTCTTCTCGCGGCGGACCAGCTCGTCCACCACCATCCCGTTCTCCAGATCCTCGACGCCGATGCGGTCCAGGATCACGCGCTCGATCGACTCCAGCTCGTTCTCGGTACCGACGCGGCCGGACAGCATCACCTTGCCGCCCTCCACCTCGACCTCCACCGCGCCGGCCTCGATCGACAGCTGCTCCTCCAGCTCCTGCAGGATCAGGTCGCGGATCTCCGCGTCGTCCATCGACTCGAGGTCGTAGGGCTCCGTCTCGCGTGTGGCCATGCCAGCCTCCCGGCTCGTTTCAGGTTCTCGTGTCGGGGGCCGCGTTGCCCGCCCGCGCCCGGCGCCTCAGAAGCGCCAGGTGATGCCGGCCGTCAGCACGAAGTTCTGGACCCACTCCTCGTTCGGCACGTCCAGCTGTCTCAGTCCGAGCGGCGTCTCGACCTTCCAGAGCGCGTCGCGTGCGTCCAGCCGCACCGACCAGCGCTCCAGCGGGAACCACTCGACCCCCACGCCGAAGTCTCCGACAAGGGCCGTGCCGAAGCGGTAGCGCACGTCCGAATTCACCTGCGTATCGTTCTCCCCTTCGCTGATCGGGAAGGCGACGCCGATGCCCAGCAGCGCGAACGGCAGGAACCCGTTCCAGGTGCGCGGGCCCGTGATGTCGAAGCGCAGATTCGCGTTCAGCATCATCAGCGTCAGGTCGGACTCGCCCACCTGCACGACCGCCGTGTCCGTGGCGCTGATCGCCGTGTCCTGGACAACGCGCGTGGTCGGCAGCAGCATCGCGCCCGCCTCGATGTTGAACGGACCGCTGATGCGCAGACCGTAGCGCGCACCGAACGCCGGAGCGCTCTCGGGGCCCAGGTCCAGGTCGCCCGGGTTGGTGATCACGTAGCCCGCGTACGCGCCCACCTGCTGGTTGCGATCCACGAAGCGGTACGGCGAGTCGATGTCCTGCGCCGACAGGGGCGCGGCGGACATCAGGAGGACCGCCACCGGTAGCACACGACGCACGTTTCTGCCTCTCAGGATACGGGGTTCGATCGTGCGGGAAGGTTGAGAGCCACGGCGCCCGTCCGCAAGCGCGCGGCACCCTCCTCGGCACGTTGACAGCCGGTGCCCGCCCCGTCATCCTTGTTCCGTCATGACTTGCATTTACGCCGTTCGGGCACCGTCGCTCGTCCGCCGCGCCGCGCTGGTGCTGTTCGCGCTGGCCTGCGCCGCGCCGGTTTCCGCCCAGAACACCGTCACCGTTTCCGCAGAGCAGGAGAATCTGCGCGCCGAGCAGCGCGGGCAGGTCGTCGCCGTGCTGGAGCGCGGCACGCCGCTCCAGCTGGTGCGAGCCGACGGGCAGTGGCGCGAGGTCACGCTGCGCGGCTGGATCTGGGGCGCCTCCGTCGAACCGACCGGCCGCGCCAGCCGGCTGAGCGTGAGCGCCGTCGACGGCGAGAACCTGCGCGCCTCCCCCAACGGTCAGGTGCTGGCCAGGGTCAACCGCGGCACCGTACTGACGGAGCTGCAGCGGCAGGGCGCCTGGGCGCGCGTCGAGCGGACGGCCTGGATCTGGGGCGCCTCCGTAAGCGGCGGCTCGGAGGCGGCGTCCGCCACGACGACGGCCACTCCGCCCGCGCAGACCCCCGCGCAGACGCAGCCCGCCGCGCCGCGCGGCGCAGCCGCCGGGCGCACTCCGACCGACAGCGTACTGGCCGCCAACTGGCTGCGCGCCGGCTCGACCGGATCGTACCTGCTGGGCGCGCCGGACGGCGATACGCTGGGTCGACTGCGACCCATGACGGCCATGGAGGTCGTCGCGCGCGAGGGCAACTGGGCGCGCGTCCGGGTCGAGGCGTGGGTATGGGAGCCGTCCTCCACATCGGCCGCCGACAGCGGCAGCGTGCTGCGCAACATCAGCGCGTCCACCGTCGCCGGCAGCCCGGACAGCTTCCGCGGCCGCATCGTCGAGTGGAACGTGCAGTTCATCGCGCTGGAGCGCGCCGAGCGGATCCGCACCGACTTCTACGAAGGCGAGCCGTTCATGCTCGCGCGCGCACCGGGCGACGAGGCTTCGTTCGTCTACATCGCCGTACCGCCCGAGCGGGTGGCGCAGGTCGAACGGCTGAGCCCGCTGCAGCGCGTGACCGTGCTGGGCCGGATCCGTACGGGCCGCTCGCGCGTCATGGGCGCCCCCGTGCTGGACCTGCTCGAGCTGCGCAGCGGCTCCTGACCCCCAGGCCGGTCCCTGGCCGCGCGGCGTGTCTGCGCGGCGCCCGGAACGTCCAGCCCGCCGGTCGGTAGACACAACGGCGCCATCCCCCGGCGCCGACTGCTGAAAACGTGAACGATGCCAGCCGGCGCCCGCGCCGGCCGGAGAGGTGACGATGCTGCCCATCCCGCACCCTGCCGCCGGCCCGAACCATGGCGACCCGCTGCCGAGCGCGGGAGCGTCGCGCCGCCATCCGAGCCGTGCGCCGCGACTGCGGATCGCGCTGGCCGCGCTGGCGCTGCTGCCGCTGATCGGCTGCGACGGCGAGGAGGCGGCCGGACCGGATGCGCGCTACACGGTCGACGTGCGCGACGGCGACGGGCAGTTCGCCGCGTTCGGCGAACCGCTGGCGGACCCGCTCAGCGTGGTGGTGCGCGACGCCACCACCGACGATCCGGTGCCCGGCGTCACCGTCCGCTGGAGCCTGCTGCGAGGCGACGGGGCGCTGGTGACCGCGACCAGCGTGACCGACGGCGACGGCCTCGCCTCCAACCAGCTCACGGTCGGCAGCACGCCCACGCACGAGGTCGAGGCCGACGTGCAGGGCCGGGTCGGCCAGGCCGCGCGCTTCGCCGCCACGGCCGTGGCCGCGGCCATGCTCGACTCGATCGTGCCCGCCCGCGCCGCGCCCGGGGATACGGTACTGGTGTACGGCAGTGACTTCAGCGCCGACCCTGCGCTGAACTCGGTGCTGTTCGATGGTCTGCGTGCGACCGTGCTGGACGTCACCGCGGGCCGGCTGCGCGTCGTGGTGCCGGCATGCATGCCGTCACGCACAGCGTCGGTGCTGGTGCGTTTCGGCGCGGTGGCCGGCAACGCGCTGCCGTTCACGGTGGAGCCCGGCGTCGTGGCAACGGGGCTGGCACCGGCGCCGGGAGAGGCGGTGACGCTGACGGACCTGTCCGCGCTCGCCTGCCTCCGTCTCGATGCCGCGGCGGACGCCGAGTACCTCCTCGTGCTGCACAACGCCGGGTCGCTGACTGGCACGTCCAGCCCGCTCGAGCTGACCGGGCTGGTGCCGGGCGCCATCACGTCGCCGCCGGCGCGCACGGCCGCGTCGCGCGCATCCGCGCGCTTCGACGACGCCTGGGAGGCGGCGCTGCGCGAGCGCGAGCGGGTGGCGGTGGACCGCGGGGTGCCACTCCAGGCTGCGGGGCCCGGCATGCTGGCGCCGCCCGTGCCGCCGCAGGTGGGGGATCGCCGCGACTTCTGGGTCTACGCCGGCAGCGGCAACCAGTTCGAGCGCGTCACCGCCGAGGTGCGCCACGTCAGCCAGCACGCGGTGCTGTACCAGGACGTGGACGCGCCCGCCGGCGGCTTCACGGCCGCACAGTTCCAGCAGTTCGGCGCACTGTTCGACGACCCGGTCCATTCGACCATGGTGCCGGTCTACGGTCAGCCGTCCGACCTGGACGGCAACCAGCGCGTCATCGTGCTGTTCACGCCGGTGGTGAACCGGCTGACGCCGCGCAACTCGGGTGGATCGTTCGTGGCCGGCTTCTTCTACGGCATCGATCTGCTGGACCACGAGAAGGGTAACGACGGCGAGATCTTCTACACGCTGGTGCCGGACCCGCAGGGCGAGTTCGGAGACGTGCGCACCTTCGATCAGATGATCGCCGCGGTGCCACCGGTCCTGGCGCACGAGTTCCTGCACATGGTCCACTTCAACGAGCGCGTGCTCGTACGCGGCGTGGGCCTGGAGGCGCCCTGGCTGTCGGAAGGCCTGGCCCACACGGCCGAGGAACTGGTCGGGCTGGAGCTGACGGACCGCGGCGACGACGAGGCCGCCTTCGATTTCCGCATCCAGAACATGCTGCGCCTCGGTGCGTACCTGGACGCGCCCGAGCAGTTCAGCGCGCTGGGGCCCGACACGCCGCTGCCCGTGCGCGGCGCCGTCTGGTCCATGCTGGAGTACCTCGAGGGGCAGGGCGGCGGCACGCAGCTGCTCACCGACATCACGCGGAGCGGCACGTCCGGCATCGCCAACCTGACCTCGGCCACCGGGCTGAGCTGGACCGAGATCGTGTCGCGCTGGGGCACCGCGCTCTGGGCCGACGACTCCGGCATCACCGGCATCGATCCGATCTATGAGATCGCCGACGTGAACCTGCGCGCGCTCTTCGGCGGCAGCTTCCCGCTCCGGCCTGAGGCCGTCCCGCTCGCCGACTTCGTCCGCAATGCGACGGTGGGCGCGGGCAGCGCCGCCTATCTCATGCTCGAGGCGGGGCCGGCCGGCGGGCCGATCGGCCTCGGCTTCACTCGCCGCTACGGCGCCGCCTTCACGACCGGCGAGGCGCCGTCGCTGACCATCCTGCGGGTGCAGTGATCGGGACGGCGCCGGGCGGCGCCGCCCCGACACCGGTTACTTCGCGGCCATCTCCGCGGCCAGTGCCGGCGGCGTGATCGGCGCCGCCTGGAACGCCGCCATCACCGGCCGGCCAGCCCAGTCCTGCGGCACGCGCAGACCCAGCAGCCACAGCACCGTCGCCGCCGTGTCCATCGTACGGATGCCCGGCAGCAGCTCCTGGCCTCCCTGCACGTTCTCGCCCCACGCGATCCACGGGATGGTGCGGTCCTCCGGGTGATTCGTGCCGTGCGTGTGGCCGTGTCCGCCGTGGTCCGCCGTCACGATCACCGTATACCGGCCGGCGCCGTACGTGCGGTCGGCCTCGTCCAGCAGTCGCTCCACCGCCGCGTCCGCCTGGCCCACCGCCCAGCCGTACAGGCCGCCCATCCAGCCGGTCGTGTGACCCATGAAGTCCGGCTCGCCGATGTGCACGAACAGCAGGTTCGGCCGGTCGTGCCGCATGTAGGCGATCGCCTCGGCCACCGTCTCCGGCGCCATGCGGTTGCGTGCGTTGCTGGTCGGCGCCTGGTAGCGGTCCAGCGACTCCGGTCGGAACAGGTGCCGGAACTTGGCCTTGGCCGCGAACGCCGCCGTGCGATGCCCCGCCGCGTGCGCCACGTCGAAGATGGTCTGCGCGGCAACGTGCTCGGCCGCCTCGTCGTCGAAGCTGTTCCACAGGATGCCGTGCACCTCCGGCGTCACGCCCGTCAGCATCGACGTGTGCGACGGCAGCGTCTTGCTGGGGAAGATGGTGCGCGCCCGCATCGACGAGCTGCCCTCCGCCACCAGCCGCTGCAGCGTCGGCGCCTCGTACTCCGCGATCGCGTCCGGGCGCAGCCCGTCGATCGAAATGACGATCACGTGCCGCGTGCGTGCGACGGGCGCCTCGTCGAACGGGTTGGCCGTCGGACCGGCGACCACCGGTTCGGGCGCCGAGGCCATCGCCACCGGCTGCAGCTGCATCTGGGCATGAACGGGCATGGCCGCCGCCGCGACGAGCGCGAGCGTGGCCAGCGCGACGGGCACGCTGTTGCTGGAGGTCCGCATCGACCTTCTTTACGGCTGTTGGCGCCGGGAGGAGCGCCGGGATCGATTCTCGGGGGAGAGGAATCGCGCGCCAGGGGAGGGCAACGCGCATGCCGGGGAGCAAGGTGTTGCGAGAGGCGCACTTAGGGCGTGTGGGGGCGCCCCGGGTGCCGAAACATTTGAGCCGTTCGCGACCTTTTTTCGGGTCGGACCGGCCGGGCTACATGTGCGGCGCCGCCGCCGAGGAGGCCACGGCGTCCACGGACACGCCCTCGCGGCGCGCCTCGCGGAACGACCAGAGCAGGAAGGGCACGCTGAGCAGGGCCAGGCCCGCGGCCATCGGCCACATGAGCGGATACCCCTCCATCTCCGGGTACCACACCCGGCCGTAGTCGATGGCCGCGCCGACCAGCATGGGCGCGCCGACGCGCGCGATGCCGACGCTGAGGATGTAGAGGCCCGTGCTGCGGCCGATGCCTCGCTCGCCGACCAGCGAGACGAAGAGTGGGAAGGGCAGCGCGATCAGGCTGGCCGCGCCCACGCCGGCCAGGGCCAGGATCAGCACCGCGCCCTCGGGGTCGCGCAGGAAGATGCCCAGGAACAGCGAGACCGTGGTCAGCAGGATGCCGCCCACGAGCAGCGCGCGGCGGCCGATGTGATCGCTCAGCCGGCCCAGCCCGACCGCGCCGACCGCCAGCCCGACCAGCAGGAACGACAGCACCAGCGACGTCTCCGCCACCGTGATGCCCAGCACGCTCAGCGCGAACAGGAAGACGTACGGGCGGATGCCGTCGATGGCGCCGGTCCAGCACGCGTTGGCGATCAGGAACAGGCGCACGGACGGCCGGCGCAGCGCGGCGCCCCAGCCGCCGGCCACTTCCGCCGGCTCGTTCGGCGCCGCCGCGTCGGCCGCGTCGGGCTCCATCCCCGCCGACTCGGGCGGGATGCCGGTGCCGTCCATGGCCGCGGCGTCCGCGGCGTCACCGCTGACCGCGCGCACGGCCGGGCCGCGGTCCGCATGCCGCGCCGTGTGCACCGTGATCAGGGTGGTGACCAGTACGATCAGCGCGCCGAACAGGAAGGGCAGCGGCCGCCACAGTGTGAAGAGCAGTCCGCTCGCGACCAGGCCATAGCCGATGCCCACGGCGTGCAGCGCGCCGCGCGCGCCGTGCACCCGGCCGCGCCGCTCGTCCGGCACGGCGTCCACCATCAGCGCCCAGAGCGGCGTCAGGTAGGCGTGCAGCGCGCCGAAATACAGCATGCCGATGGCGAACAGCGCCCAGTACCCGTGCAGCAGCGGCGCGGCGACCAGGGCGCCGGCCATCAGCGGCGCCATCGCGAGCAGGAAGAAGGAGCGGCGGCCGAAGCGCCTGGCCAGCCGGTCCGGCAGCGCGTCGCTCATGGCGCCGGCCCAGTAGGGCACGAACAGCGCGAACAGCCCTTCCGCCCCGATGGCCAGCCCGATCATGAACGCCGACGGCGCGTACTCCGCCATCAGCACGGGCAGCAACGCGACCATGACCGTCTGGCCGGACGTGCTGCCCAGCGAGCCGACCACGCTGCCGTACTCCTGCACGGCCGTGCGGAGTCGGCCGCGCACGCGGCTCGTGGTGCTTTGGGGGTGGTCGGGCGTCATCGCCGGGAGAGCAGGGGAGCGGAGGGTGCGGGGCGGCGGGCCGCCCGCCGCGTCATGCGCGCTGGTCGGACGGCGGCGCCTCGCCGGGCGTCGAGCCCGGGGCCGGCGGGCGGCGGCGCGGCTGCCCCTCGGCCTGGATGCCGGCCAGACCCGCGCGGCTGCGGTCGTACCACTCGCGCGTGATCTCGGCGGCCACCTCGCGGCCGCCCAGGCCGAACGCGATGCCGGCCGCCAGCGCGGCCGCGCCGACCACCGCCATGAACGCCACCAGCACGATGTCCTCGGCGATGTTGAGCTGCTCCAGCGCCATGAAGATCGCCAGCACGATCACCGCGGCCTTGGCCGCGCGCGCCAGCGTGGGTGCGCCGTGCAGCGCACCGGCCGAGGCCAGCACCAGGTCCTTCACGAACTCGCCCATCACCATCCCCAGCAGCAGGATGATGACGGCCGCGATCACGTTGGGGATGTAGCTCAGCATCTCGGCGAACAGCTCGCTGACCACCGCCAGGCCGAGCGCGTTGGCCACCAGCAGGATGACCAGCAGCATGACCGCCCAGAAGACCAGCTTGGCCAGCACCGTGGAAGCGGCCAGACGCGTCCCGGTCCGCTCCAGCGCCTCGGTCACGCCGCCGTCGCTCATCCAGCGGTCGAAGCCGATGCGCGAGAGGCCGGCCGCCGTGCCGCGCTCCACCATCTTGGCGATGGCGTAGCCGACCAGGAGGATGCCCAGCGCGGCCAGCAGCTGCGGCAGGAACGAGACGATCTGGTAGAGGCCGTACTCCAGGCGCTCCACGATGACTTCCAGCATGCATTTCCTCCGTGGGTGGTCTGGTACAGGCTGCGGCGGTGGCCTACTTTCCGCAAGGCTGCACGCCGCCTGCGGGGCGGGTTTCCGCGCCGCGCGGGCAGGGCGTGCCCGGACGGGACCAGCGAGCGGGTGCGCGATGCGCGATTACACGGACAGCGATGGACGCGCCTGGGACGTGGTCATCGGCCGCGAGTCCTGGGGCACGCTGTGCGCCCTGTTCGTGCCGCGCCGCGCCGAGCGGCAGCTGCCAGTGATGCAGACCGTGCTCGCGGCCGAGGATCACGCGGCCGCCGAGGCCGAACTGGCCGCCATGAACGACGACGAGATGGACGCGCTGTTCCGGCGCGCCACGGAGAAACAGGATTGATCGATGCGTCAGTTCCACGACGATGAGGGCAGGCAGTGGGTCGCGACCGCGCTCGAGGAGGACACGCCGCGGCACCACGGCCGCTGGTACCTCGTGCTGCACCCGGCCGATGACGCAGAGGCCGCGCTGCCCGTGCCGGAAGTGCGATGGCAGAGTCGCCACACCGCCGAGCGGACGCTGCGCACCATCGCCGAGTTCGAGCTGCGCCGCCGGCTGATCGGCGCGCGGAATCGCATCGGAGCGGCCGCGCGCCGGCCGTGACGGTCGCGGTGCACGGCGCCGCGGCGGACGCTCGCCTGCGCGAGCTGCGCCGCGCCGAGTTCTCGGGCGTGGAGCCCGGCATCTTCCTGAACGCAGCCAGCTTCGGCCCGCTGCCCGAGCGCACCCGCGCGGCCGTGGACGCGCTGGCCCGCCAGCGGCAGCGCGCCAATGCGTTCGCCGCGTGGGATCCCGAGCCGGACGCCGCCCGCGCGCGCAGCGCGGCCGCACGGCTGATCGGCGCCAGCCCCGACGAGATCGCGCTCGGCGCCAACACCTCGTTCGGCCTGCACACCGCCGTGCAGCTCGCGCCCGCATGGTGCCGCCGCACCGGCCGCGACCTGCGCGGCAGCCGCGTGGTGGTCAGCGACGGTGAGTTCCCGGCCAACGTGGTGCCGTGGCGCGGGCTGCGAAACGCGGGCGTGACGCTGGACGTCGTGCCGACCGACTCCGACGGCGCGCCGGATGCCGCGGCGCTCGCCCGCGCGCTCGAGCAGGACGACGCGGCCGTCTTCGCGCTGTCCGCCGTGCAGTTCGCCACCGGCTACCGCGCCGACCTGGAAGCGTTCGGCGAGATCTGCCGCGAGCGCGACATCCTGTTCGTGGTCGACGCGATCCAGGCCGCCGGCATCGCGCCGATCGACGTGCGGCGCGCCCACGTGGACGTGCTCGCGTCCGGCGGCCAGAAGTGGCTGTGCGCGCCCTTCGGCTCCGGCTTCGCCTACGTGCGACGCGAGCTGATCGCCGAACTGCCGCCGCCCGTCCCCGGCTGGCTGGCCACCCGCGCCGCCGAGGACTTCACCAGCCTGCTGGACTACGAGGCGCCGCTGCTGGACGACGCGCGCCGCTACGAAACGGGCTCGCACGCGTTCCAGGACGTGCTCGGCCTCGCGACCTCCGTCGAGCTGATCCTCGAGATCGGCGTCGACGCCATCCGCGCGCACGTCGCGTCGCTGCTCGAGCCGCTGCGCGACTGGGCGGCGTCCCGACCGGACGTCCGTAGCATCGGCCCGGGCGACCCGGAGCGTCGCGCCGGCATCCTCTGCCTGCGCCCGCCCGATGCCGCGGCCGCGCACGCCGCGCTGTCGGACGCGGGCGTGACTTGTGCCCTGCGCGAGGGCTCGCTCCGTTTCGCGCCGCACATGTACAACACGGCCGCCGAGATCGAGCGCGTCGTGACACTGCTGGACTCCATCGTCTGAATGCGAATGCCCAAGGCACGCACCGATAGACTCGCCCGCGCCCTCGCCACCGTACGCGAGCGCACACCCTGGGACGACCGCGCCGCCGTCGTCGACCTGCGCCTCGAGGCGGCGGACGATGGGGAGGTGCTGAAGGGCGGCACCACCCGGCCCGACATCGTCGAGGCCGTGCTGGCCGAGCTCGGCAAGGTGGACGAGCAGGTGACCCGTCTGCCCGACGAGCGCATCGGTGACCAGGCCTTCGCGCTGGTCCGCTCCGCGCTCGCGCCCGTGCACGCGGAGCCGCGTGTCGAGTCGCCGCAGTTGTCGCAGTACGTGCTCGGCCACCGCATCGACCTGCTGGAACAGCGCAAGCGCTGGTGGCGCATCCGCGGGGAGGACGGCTACATCGGCTGGATCCACGAGGGCTACCTGATCCGCACCGGGGAGGATCAGGCGCTGGGCTGGGAGCGCGGCGAGGAAGGGGAGGCGGTGGTATCGCTGGGTGGCGCGCTGCTGGACGAGGCCGAGCGGCCCTTCGCGCTGCTGCCCTGGGGCGCGCGCGTGGTGCGCGAGGCGGGCGACCGCGTGCGGCTGCCCGACGGCCGCTCGGGCACCCCCGCGCCCGGCATGGAGATCGTCGCCGCGGACCGGCTGGTCGATCGCTTTCCCGCCCGCGGCGAGAGCGTGCTGCGCACCGCGCGCCGCTGGCTCGGCGCTCCCTACCTGTGGGGCGGTGTCGTCACGTCGGGCGTCGACTGCTCGGGGCTCGTGCAGTCCGTCTTCTGGATGCACGGCATCGCGCTGCCGCGCGACTCCTACATGCAGGCGCTGCGTGGGGAGGCGGTCGAGCCGGGTGAGGACTGGCAGAACCTGCGCATCGGCGACCTGCTTTTCTTCGCGGAGGAGGGCGATCGTATCACGCACGTCGCCATCAGCAGCGGCGGACCCGGCGTGATCCACTCGTCCATCTCCAACGGCGGCGTCGCCGAGAACGACCTCACGGACGACGGCTTCGTGGCGCAGCTGCTGCGACGCACCTACCGCTCGGCACGGCGTATCCTGCCGGACTGAACTACGGCAGCTTCACCTCGCGCCCGGGGATCAGCCTGCGCGGATTCAGCCCCGGGTTCGCCTGGCGCAGCGCATTCACCGTGGTGCCGTACTGCCGGGCGATGCCGTCCAGCGTATCGCCCGAGCGGATCACGTGCGTGCTCGGCGCGGCCGGCTGCTCCGGTTCGGGCTGCGCCTGCGGCGGCTGCTGCTGCGTCGCGCTCGGCGTGAGCGGCTGCGTGTCGCGCGGCATCGGCGGCGGCGCCGGCTGCGCCGCGGAGTCCGGCGATGCCGTAGGAGCCGGAGCCGGCGCGGTGCGCGGCGCGGGCCGCGGGCGGGTGAACGAGGCCAGCCGAGCGCCGATGCGATCCTCCACACGCTTGGCGCGCCACGTCGACGGGACGCCGTTGGCCATGATGCTGAACGCCAGCCGCTCCCCGTTGGCCGCGGTCACGTAGCCGGACAGTGCGGACACGTTGTTGATGGTGCCCGTCTTCGCGCGCAGGTTGCCCTGCGCCTGCGTGCCGCCCATGCGGCGCAGCCCTCGCTCGCCCGCCTCCGGCAGCGTCTCCAGGTAGGTCTCGAACAGCGGCGTGCCGCGCATTACGTCCAGCAGCTGGATGATCGTGCGCGGCGTGGTGCGGTTCGAGGTGGACAGGCCGGAGCCGTCGTCCATCTCCAGCGTCCAGCCGGAGCCCGCGCCGCGCGCGAGCAGCCGCTCGACCGCACGCTCGCCCGCCTGCACGCTGCCTTCGTTCTCGGCCACGCGGCCCACGGTGCGCAGCACCTGCTCCGCGTACAGGTTGTGGCTGCGCTTGTTGACCACCTTCAGAATCTCAAGCAGCGGCGGCGAGAGGTGCAGCGCCAGCACGCTCGGGTCCGGCTGCTCACCCAGCGCGGGCGAGAAGACCGTGCGATTCGTGAACAGCGAGTTGGACGGCTTGTGGATCGAGCGCACCACGCCGCCGATCTGGATGCCTCGCTCGCGGAGCACCTCGGCAAAGACCGCGGCCGCATAGCGCGCCGGATCCGCCACCGGCACCGCCCGCCACAGCTCGCCGCTGCCGCGCGGCAGGTTGCCGCGGATCACGATCGGTCCGTCGTACGCCACGCGCGTGACCTCCAGCGTGCGCGAGCCGCCCGCCGTGGTCGTGGCCAGGTTCACCAGCGCAATGCCCTCGCCGCCCGGCACCATGCGCACCTGCGGCCGCCAGCCGGTCTGCTCCGCCGGACGCACCCGCAGCGTGACGATGTTCTCGTTGAACGCCAGCGCGCCGGCCGGCGCGGCGTACCACGCGTTGATGTAGCTGTCGTGCCACGCCGTGCCCGTCGGCGGACCGGAGAAATACGAGCCGTCACCCACCACGTCGCCGGCGATGCGCGTCACGCCGTACAGCGCCAGCGTGTCCGCGAACGCGCGCCAGATGGTCAGGTCGTTCTCGAGGAAGCGGTCGGACAGCGTCGGGTCGCCCGTGCCGTACACGTGCAGGTCGCCCTCGAGCACGCCGTTCTCGATGCGGCCGCCCGTGGCCAGGTAGGTGGCGTAGCGGTACGAGGGGCCCAGGTAGCGCAGCGCGGCCGCCGACGTGAACAGCTTCATGTTGGACGCCGGCATGAGCGGCCGGTCGGCGCCGTGCGCGAACAGCGTGTCGCCATGGTCGAGCGATACGACCATCACGCCCCACGCGTCGTTGCTCCAGCCCGAGACGCGGATCATGCCCGACAGGTCGCTGGCCAGCCGCTCGACCTCGGCCGAGGAAGCGCCCGGCGCCGCGGCGGCGGCCGGCGCCGCGACAGCGGACGGCGCCGTCGCTGGCGCCGCCGTCTCCACCTCGGCGGCCGCTTTCGGCGTGCGCTCGGCGTCGGGCGCCGGCGCGCGGTACGCGGCCAGCGCGGCGGGCAGCAGCAGCAGTCCGCACGCGCCGCTCAGCAGCAGGGGGCGCAGACGACCGGTCGTATCTCTTTGATCCATGCGATTTTTCGACCTTTTCATGCCCTGCGTCGGTGCAAGAGGAAGGCCATTCCCTCTATATTGCGCCGATGATCATCGGCGTGGGAATCGACATCGTGGACGTACCCCGGATCGCGCAGTTCCGCGAACGCTACGGCGAGCGCGGACTCCGTCGTGTGTTCACGCCTGCGGAGCTCGAGTACTGCCTCGGCCTGGCCGTACACGACCCGTCGCTCGCGGTTCGCTTCGCGGCCAAGGAGGCGCTGTTCAAGGCGCTCGGCACCGGCCAGGCCCGCGGCGGCGCCTGGACGGACGTGGAGGTGCTGCGCGACGAGAACGGCGCGCCGTCGCTGCGTCTGCACGGCCGCGCCGCCGAAAACGCCGCCGCCCGTGACGTGGCCCGCATGCACGTTTCGCTGTCGCACACGGACGCGCTGGCCGTGGCCCAGGTCGTGCTGGAACGTTGACGCCACGGCGCCAGCGGCGCTGCCGGCCGGAGCCCCCTCGTCCACGCGACGAGGTTTTACTTGCCGCCCCCGACAGCGGGGTGCAATCATGGGATCCCGCTCCCGTTCCGCCTCCGGGAGATCCTGCCGCTCGAGGAGAATGAAGCCGATGTCGAGTTCCCTGCGCGTACTCATCGCGGACGACGAAGCCCTGCACAACCTGGCCCTTAGCAGTCAGTTGCAGCAGCTCGGGCACGAGGTGGTGGGCACGGCCGCGAATGGCCGCGAGGCGGTCCAGATGGCCAAGGAGACGGAGCCGGACCTGATCTTTCTGGACATCCGCATGCCGGAGATGACAGGGCCCGAGGCCGCGCACGCGATCCATCAGACGCGTCCGGTGCCGATCATCATCCTCTCCGCGTACAGCGACGATCGCACGGTGGGGGAGGCGACCAAGGCACCGGTGTTCCACTACCTGGTCAAGCCGGTCGATCCGCACGACCTGGCCCCGGCCATGGCGGTCGCGCGGGCGCGCTTCAACGAGTGGAAGGACGCGCGCAGCGAGCGCGAGGTGCTGGAGCATCGGCTCGAGGAGCGCAAGCTGATCGAGCGCGCCAAGGGTCTGCTCATGGAGACGCGCGGACTGAGCGAGCGGGAAGCCTACCGCTTCCTCCAGAAGACGAGCCAGGACAAGAACACGCCGATGGTCGACCTGGCGCGCAAGATCCTGCTCGCGGCGCCGCTGCTCCAGCGCTAGCCGATGCCGGCCACGGCCGGACCGGGTGCCGCACCCGAGGCGGGGCAGGGCGGCGATCCGGAGACGTCCCACGCACGCGTGCTCGTCGTGGACGACGAGCCGCTCGTCCGTGAGACGCTGCACGATCTGCTGGTCTCCCACGGGTTCGAGGTCGAGACCGTCACGACCGGCGAGGCCGCGTTCGAGCGGCTGCGCGACTGCGATGTCGTGCTGCTCGACGCCATGCTGCCCGGCCTGGACGGCTGGGCCGTGTGCCGCCGCATCAAGCAGGAACACGACCCGCTGCTCCCCGTCATCATGGTCACCGCGCGCACCACGCCCGAGGACGTGGTGCGTACCTTCGCGGCCGGCGCCGACGACTACATCGCCAAGCCGTTCAGCGTGCACGAGCTGGTCGCGCGCATCCGCAGCCGACTCGAGGTGCACCGCACTGAGCTGGCGCTGACCGAGGCGAATCGCCGCCTCAGCGAGCTGGCGGACCAGAACTACGTGCTGTACGAGCAGGCGCGCCGCGATGCCGAGGAGCGCAGCGACCTGCTGCGCGAGCTGGACCACCGCGTCCGCAACAACCTGTCGGTCATGCTGGGGCTGGTCGGCATGGAGCGGAACCGCAAGCGCGGGGAGGAGGCCGCCGAGGCGCTGGCCACGCTGGAGAGCCGCATGCGCTCGTTCCTGCTCGTGCACGAGGCGCTGCGCCGCGAGAACTACCGGGGCGTCCGGCTGCGCGAGTTCATCGGCCGGCTCGCGCAGCGGCTGCGCAACGGCTTCGCGCTCGAGGAGCGGATCCGGCTCGAGGTCACGGTGCCCGACATCGCCGTGGACGAGCGGCAGGGGTTCGCGCTGGCGCTGATCCTGAACGAACTGCTCACCAACGCGTTCCGCCATGCATTTCCCGACGGCCGCAGCGGCACCGTCTGGCTGGACATGACCATGGACGACCACGAGGCGACGCTGGAAGTACGCGACGACGGCGTCGGCCGCGTCGATCCGCCCGAGGGGCGCGAGCCGGGCAGCGGGCGCAGCATCGTGGAGGCGCTCACGCGCAGCGAACTGGGCGGCCGGTTCGAGGCGGTGCCGTGCGAAGTCGGCACGTGCGTTCGGCTGCGCTTCGCGCTCTAGTCCTGGCCGGGGCGGCCGCCCCGGCCAGCGGCGGCATTCGTGCCCGGCCGGCGACCCGCTCTGTGCTGCTCGCTCAGTACGCGCCCAGGTAGCGGCCGATCTCCCAGTCGTGCACCTGCGCGGTGTAATCCGCCCACTCGCTCTCCTTCGCTTCCACGAAGTGCGCGAAGACGTGCGGCCCGAGCGTCTCCTTCATCAGCGAGCTCTTCCGGAACAGGTCCACCGCCTCGCCGAGGTCGCGCGGCAGCTCCTGCACGCGGTACTTGCGGCGGTCCCGCACGCTCAGGTCGAAGATGTTCTTGTCCACCGGCTCCGGCGGGTCCGCCTTGCGACGGATGCCGTCCAGCCCAGCCGCCAGCTGAACCGCCAGCGCCAGGTAGGGGTTGGCCGAGGGGTCCGGCATGCGCAGTTCCAGCCGCGTGCCCTTCCCGCGCCGCGCCGGCACGCGCACCATCGGCGAGCGGTTGCGGTGCGACCACGCCACGTGCACCGGCGCCTCGTAGCCGGGCACCAGCCGCTTGTAGCTGTTCACCAGCGGGTTGGTCACGCAGCAGAACGCGCGCGCGTGACGCAGCAGGCCGCCCACGTACCAGCGCATGATCCTGGAGATGCCGTCCTCCGCCTTGCCGTCGTGGAAGGCGTTCGCCTCCCCCTTGAAGAGCGACTGGTGCGTGTGCAGCCCCGACCCGTTCTGGCCGAACACCGGCTTCGGCATGAAGGTGCAGTGCAGGTCGTGCTGCAGCGCGACGTTGCGCGCCACGAACTTGAACGTGGCCAGGTTGTCCGCCGTGGTCAGCGCGTCCTCGTGGCGGAGGTCGATCTCGTGCTGGCCGGGAGCCACCTCGTGGTGCGCCGCCTCCACGTCCAGCCCCATCCGCTCCAGCGCGCTCACGATGTCGCGCCGCGCCACCTCGCCCGGGTCCACCGGCGTCAGGTCGAAGTAGCCGCCCGCGTCGTGCGTGTCCCGTGTCGCCTCCCCCGACGGCGTGCGCGCGAACAGGAAGAACTCCGCCTCCACCCCCGCCTTCATGGCGTACCCCTGCTTCGCCGCCGCCTCGACCTGCCGGCGCAGCACACTGCGGGGGTCGCCCTCGAACGCTTCGCCTTCCGCGGTCAGCACATCGCAGATGATGCGCGCGATGCGGTGCTCCGGGTCGCCCCACGGATAGACGGCGAACGTGTCCAGGTCCGGCTTGAGCACCATGTCCGATTCCTCGACCCGCACGAAGCCCTCGATCGCCGAGCCGTCGAACAGGATGTCTCCGTCCAGCGCCTTCTCGAACTGGCGCTCCGGCACCTCCACGTTCTTGATGCGGCCCGTGATGTCCGTGAACTGCAGGCGCAGGAAGCGCACGTCCAGCCGCTCCAGCAGCTCCAGCACGTCGCCCCTGCCGGCGCCGCGCGTGCGGCCCAGCCGCGGCAGCGCTTCCGCGTCTCGCGTCATCGATCTTCCGTGGTGGGATACGGTGGTGGTCGGACGGCAAAAAGAATCCCCGCCGGGGGCGGGGATGGCAAGTGCTGCGGATCAGCGGCCGCGCGGGGGGCGTCCATCGGTGGCGGGCGCGCGCTCATGGAGCGGGCGGCTCCGTCGCCCCGCGACCCGCGTCCGCCTCAAGCGTGCGGGCCGTCCTCGCACGACTCGCAGTGGCCGATCAGCTCCAGGCGATAGCCCTCCACGCCGAAGCCGGCCACCGGACCCAGCGTGCGGACCACGTCCGCCGACAGGTGACCCGGCACGTCCATCACCGCGCCACAGTCCAGGCAGCGCGCGTGGTGGTGCGGATCCAGCCGACCATCGTAGCGCGCGGAGCCGTCGCCGTAGGTGAGCTTGGCCGCCAGGCCGCAGCCGACCAGCGTCTCCAGCGACTTGTAGACCGTCGCCAGCGAGATGTCGGGAATCGAGGAGCGCACCGCCGTGAACACGTCGTCCGCGCTCGGATGCGACTCCACCGAACAGAGGTAGCGGTACACGGCCGCACGCTGCTCCGTATAGCGCTGGCCACTGTGCGCCAGCGCTTCCCGCAGCCGTGCTTCCGGCATCCCGTTCTCGTGCTCAACAACCGACATGCGCACTCCTTCCGAAGCCGCGTCGCCCCTTTCGGCGCATCACGTACGGGCAGAACATACCCGGGCAGCGCGGGCGTTGTCAACAGTCATTATCAATAAGGATAGGAAGGCGATGTCGTTGGAAGAGAAGCAGTTGCAGCAGGCGGACGTGGTGGCGGTGGTCGCGGACCTGATGTTCGGATCGCGGCTGCGGGCCGCGGCGGAGGCGGCGGGTGTGCGTCTGGCGCTGGCGCGGTCCGCGGAGGCCTTGCCGGCGCGGGTGCGCGAGCTGAGCCCGCGGCTGGTGCTGATCGACCTGGACCCGCGCGCCGGCGACGGCGCGGCGTCGATCCGGGCGCTGCGTGAGTCGGAAAGTGCAGCGCGCCTGGTGGCGTACGCGTCACACATGGACGCGGCCGCGATCCGCGCGGCGCGGGACGCGGGTGCCGACGAGGTGCTGGCGCGCTCGGCGTTCGTGAAGCGGCTGCCGGAGCTGATGTCCGGGCGCTGAAATGCGAACGGGCGCCACGCGAAGCTCGCGCGGCGCCCGTCGTGGAGTGAGGGGCGAGTCCGCTCAGGCGGCGTCCGCCTCCTCCTTCATCTTGCAGTCCAGGCAGTAGCGCGCGTGCGGCAGCGCGTCCAGCCGCTCGAAGTCGATGAGCTTGCCGCAGCTGTGGCAGAGCCCGAACTCCTCCGGCGCCTTGTAGAGGCGGCGCAGGGCCTCCTCCACGCGGTAGAGGTAGCGGCCCTCCTTGCTCGCGAACAGGAGCATCTTCTCACGCTCCATGGCGTCGGTGCCGAGGTCGGCCATGTGATCGGAGTACGAATACAGATCCGAGTCCGACTGTTCGGCGGAGATCTTGGCGAGCTCGTCGAACTGCCCCAGCGAACGCAGCGCCCGGTCGCGCTCGCGCAGGAGCCGCTTCTGCAGGTGTTCCACCTGCTTCTTGGTTAGCTTCTTCGCCATACCGACTGTAGCCTTTCACTGTGGATCGACGGGACGCCGGCGCGATGCACCGGCTGCGGCATCCGGGGGTCGACCGAAAACAAACGGACTGGGAAAGGTAACGGCGCGGGAAGGGGGCATCAACGGGTCCGGGGGCGACCCGTGTCAGGGAGGGATCGTGAGTGCTCGCGTGGCGCGCATCGGCGGCCGCGCCTATACATAGCCGGAACCGGAAACCGGAACCCGAGGGGAGCATGGCGGAGCGGGAAGGCAAGCTGGAGGCGCTGCTGAAGGAGGATCGGACGTTCGAGCCGTCGCCCGCGTTCCGGGCGACCGCGAATGCATCCGATCCGTCGATCCACGAGCGGGCCGCCGCAGACCCGGAGGCGTTCTGGGCCGAGTGGGCGTCGAAGCTGGACTGGTTCGAGCCGTGGAGCGAGGTACTGCGCTGGGAGCCGCCGCACGCGCAGTGGTTCGTGGGCGGCAAGCTCAACGTCGCCTACAACTGCCTGGACCGGCACCTGGACGGGCCGCGCCGCAACAAGGCTGCGCTGATCTGGGAGGGCGAGCCGGGCGAGCGGCGCGCGGGGGAGCGCCGGGTCTACACGTACTGGGACCTGTACCGCGCGGTCTGCAAGTTCGCCAACGTGCTGCGCTCGCTGGGCGTCCGGAAGGGCGACCGCGTCGGCATCTACCTGCCGATGATCCCCGAGGCGGTGATCGCGATGCTGGCGTGCGCGCGCATCGGCGCGCCCCACTCGGTGGTCTTCGGCGGCTTCTCCGCCGAGAGCCTGCGGGACCGGCTGGTGGACGCGGAGGCGAAGCTGCTGATCACCGCCGACGGCGGCTGGCGGCGCGGCAAGCCGGTCGAGCTCAAGGCCAACGCCGACAAGGCGGTCGCGGGCGCGCCCTCGGTCGAGACGGTCGTGGTCGTCAAGCGCGGCGGCGGGCTGGACGTGCCGGTGCACATGCACGAGGGTCGCGACCGCTGGTACCACGAACTGATGCAGGAGGCACCCGCCGACTGCCCCGCCGAGCCCATGGACGCCGAGGACCTGCTCTACATCCTCTACACGTCCGGCACGACGGGTAAGCCCAAGGGCGTGGTGCACACGACGGGCGGCTACCTGACGCACGTGTACGCCACGACCAATCTGGTCTTCGACCTGAAGGAGCAGGACGTCTACTGGTGCACGGCCGACGTGGGCTGGGTCACGGGACACAGCTACATCGTGTACGGCCCGCTGGCCAACGGCGCGACCACGCTGATCTACGAGGGCGCGCCCGACTACCCGGACCGCGGCCGCTTCTGGCAGCTGGTCGAGAAGTACGGCGTCACGGTCTTCTATACCGCGCCGACCGCGATCCGCGCGTTCATGAAGTGGGGCACCGACTGGCCCAAGTCGGCCGACCTCTCCACGCTGCGCCTGCTCGGCACGGTCGGGGAGCCGATCAATCCCGAGGCGTGGATGTGGTACCACGAGCACATCGGCCGCGGCCGATGCCCGATCGTGGACACGTGGTGGCAGACCGAGACCGGCGGCATCATGATCACGCCGCTGCCCGGCCTGACGCCCACCAAGCCGGGCAGCGCGACGGTGCCGTTCCCCGGCATCGACGCCGAGGTTCTGGACGCCGAGGGCAGCCCCTCGCCCACCGGCTACCTGGCCGTGCGCAAGCCATGGCCTGGCATGCTGCGCACGGTGTACGGCGACGACCAGCGCTTCCGCGACACCTACTGGTCGAAGTGGCCCGACACCTATTTCCCGGGTGACGGCGCCAAGCGCGACGAGGACGGCTACTTCTGGATCCTGGGCCGCGTGGACGACGTGCTCAACGTGGCAGGCCATCGCATCGGCACGATGGAGGTGGAGAGCGCGCTGGTCGACCATCCGGCCGTGGCCGAGGCGGCCGTGGTCGGCGCGACCCACGAGGTGAAGGGGCAGGGTATCGCCGCGTTCGTCACGCTCAAGGAGGGCAACCGGCCGGGCGAGCCGCTGCGCCAGGAGCTGCGCGACCACGTGGCGGACAAGATCGGCGCGATCGCGCGTCCCGACGAGATCCTGTTCGCGGCCGACCTGCCGAAGACGCGCTCGGGCAAGATCATGCGTCGGCTGCTGCGCGACGTGGCCGAGCGCCGCGCGTTGGGTGACACGACCACGCTCGCCGATCCGGCGGTGGTCGCGGCGCTGCAGAAGGAGTACGAGGGGAAGGAGTGACGCGGGCAGGCTAGGCGCTGCGGCCCACCACGAGCGCGTAGCCTTCCGGTGACTCGAACCACTGGTCCAGCACCAGGCCCGCCTCGGCCAGCGTCGAGCGGATCTCGGCGCGGTCGTACTTGCGGCTGATCTCGGTGCGGATGGTGTCGCCCTCGGCGAAGGGGTACTCGCCGACCTGGGGGATGCGGGCGGTCGTGTCCCGCTGCGCGACGAGGTGCATCTCGATGCGGCCCAGGGCCTCGTCGTAGAAGGCGTGGTGGCGGAACGCGTCGACGTCGAAGTCGGCGCCCAGCTCCCGGTTCAGCACGCGCAGCACATTGAGATTGAACTCGGCAGTGACGCCCGCCGCGTCGTTATAGGCCGCGTTCAGGCGCGCCGGCTCCTTCTTCAGGTCCGCGCCCAGCAGCAGGCGATCGCCCGGTCGGAAGCCGCGCGTCGCGGCGCGCAGCAGCGCAACCGCCTCGTCGTGCTCGAAGTTGCCGATGGTGCTGCCGAGGAACGCGACGACCATCGGCCGGGGCAGGTCGGCATCCACGGGCACGCCCTGCGTCAGGTCGGCCACGATCGGCCGGATCTCCAGCTCGTCGTAGGCGCGGTCTAGTCGCCGCGCCGTGCCTGCCAGGAACTCGGCGCTGACGTCCAGCGGCGCGTAGACCGTACCGGGTCCGGACGAGACCAGCGCGTCCAGCAGCACGCGCGTCTTCTCGGCGCTACCCGCGCCCAGCTCGACCAGCGAGCGGGCGCCCGACGCCGCCAGCCAGGGCGCGGCCTGCTCCTCGAGCAGCGCGCGCTCCGCGCGGGTCGGGTAGTACTCGGGCAGCCGGGTGATCTCCTCGAATAGGCCGCTGCCGCGCTCGTCGTAGAAGTAGGTCGGCGGCAGCGTGCGCGGGGTGGCGCCGAGGCCGGCCGCGACCTCGGCGCGCATGCGCGCCAGGCGCGTGGTGGACTCCATGGGATTCAACGCGCCAGCGGGTCGTCGGAGGCAGGGTAATCCGGCCGCTCCTCGCGCGGCGGCTTGTGGAACCGGGCCTTGGCCGGGATCCCCACCGCCACCGCGCCCGAACTCACGTTCTTGGTCGCCAGCGCCATGGCGCCGACCATGCCGTCGTCGGCCACGTGCACGCCGGCCAGGATCGTGGCGTGATAGGTGATGCGGACGCCCGCGCCGAGCACCGTCTTCGGCGAATAGACCTCGCGCTGGTCGCGGATGTCGTGCGTGTGGCTGTAGACGTTCGCGTAGTCCGCGATCGAGCAGCCGTCGCCGAGCTCGATGCCGCCCCGGTCGTCCAGCAGCACGTGGCGGTGCACCACCACGTTGTCGCCCACCTCCATGTTGTAGCCGAAGCTGAACTTGACCTGGTGGAACGCCTTGAAGTTGCTGCCGCAGCGGCGGAAGATGTGCCGCGCCAGGATGCGCCGGAAGCGGATGCCCAGCTCCACGTTCTCCCCCGCCGGGCTCTTGTCGAACATCTCCCAGAGCCAGAGCAGCGGCTTCACGCGCGCATACTGCTCCGCGTCGATGTCGCGGTAGTATTCGGGCTCGAGGGTCACGTTGCGCGGGTCCATCTGCGCGAGTCCCACCCGCGTCCCGAGCGGCAGCGATGCAGGATCCGCGTCGCGCAGGCCGGGGTAGAACAGCTCCGTCAGCACGCGCCGGCACAGCTCGCTGCGATCGCAGGACGGATCGTCCAGCTCTCGCTCGATCGTGTCCAGCCATTCGTCGTACAGCGCGCCGCTCTCGGCCCGCACCTCCCGCAATGGCAGGAATGCCATCAGTTCCTCCCCCTGGTCGACCCCGTTGGACGGCGCCAAGGTGCCCGCGACGCCCACGCCCGTCAACGCGCGGCTCGAGGTTGACGGTTCCCGCGGCGCGGTGACAGCCTTGTGCGACCGCGGTCGCTGCCGAAACCGTGCCGCCCGCGCAGTCGTTGTCGCTGCGGGCGGTGGATGCCGGGCACGGCGTCGCCGGGTAGGCTTCTTGCGCAGTGGAGGGTCGTCATGCACTCGGTCTTGAAGGAGCGTCTCTGGAGGAAGCTGGAGTCCCTGCCGGAGGAGCGCCTGTATCAGGTCCTGGACTACATCGAGTTCCTGGAATCGCGCTACGCCGAACGGCCGGCGCCGCCACCGGGCGGCCTGCAGAAGTTCGCCGAGCGGCTGGAGGACGGCATGCGTGCCCGCCGCGTGGCACCGAAGGTGATGCTCGGCACCATGCGCGTGATGGGCGCAGCCGCCCGGGTCGTGGACGGGGTGACGGCCACGGGCAGGCAGCTGCTCACGCCGCCGCCCCCGCGCACGGATGAGCCGCGCCCGGCGACGCGCGCGGCGAGCACGGCCGGCGAGGCCACGCCAAGGGGCACCGCGGGCGGAGCGACGCCGGCGGCCGCCGCGCCGACGACCGATGCGCAGCGCGGTGCAGGACAGGAACGCATTCAGAGGGAGGAACACCAGACGAATGGCAAAGCTGACGGTTAGTCCCCGCTACCGCTTCGGACGCGCGCGCATGCGCGACGCCATCAAGGCGATGCTGCGCGAGGCGCCCGACGTGCTGCGCCTGTTCGGCCGCCTCATGACCGACGCCCGTGTGTCCGCGCTGGACCGCGGGCTGGTGGCGGCGGTGATCGCGTACGTGATCTCGCCGATCGACGTCATCCCGGATTTCCTCGGCCTGATCGGCGTGGTCGACGACCTGTTCCTGGTCGGCCTCTCACTGGACCGTCTGCTGTCGCGCGCGCCGGCGCGCGTGGTCCACGAGCACTGGGGCGGCAGCCGGCAGGGGCTGGCGGGGTTGGCCGCCGAGCTGCAGGCGCTGGGCGACCTCCTGCCCGAGCCGATGCGGCGCGTGCTGCTGGGCCGCATGGAGTCGCCGGAGTTCGGCGGCGAGGCACGCGAGACGCTGTTCGCCGACACGCGCGGGGAGGATCTTGAGGAGCGGCTGGACGACAGCGGTTGGGGTGCCGGCCGGCCGCATCGCCAGGCCCGCGAGCGCGTGCGCGCCCGCCGCGACGAGAACGACCTCGATGCGCACGAGGACGAGTACGCCGACGAGCAGGGCAGCATGCGCTCGGACGAGCGTATCAGCGGCTACCGCGATCGCCTCTAACCGACCTGCTTGACACTCCGCGGGGCGCCCTCTAAGGTTCCCCATGGAACGACCGACCCCGCCAGCAGGCAGCAGAGAGCGGGCTCCAGAACGCGCCCGCGCCCGGCATCGCGAACCTCGCGAGTCGGGCGCGGGCGCGCGTCGTTTCCCCCTGGCGCGCCGCGGCGCGCGCATCACCGGACATCGCACCAAGCGACCAATACGATGAGCAACGGCGAGGAGCGCATCCGCGGTGAAGGCCTCACCTTCGACGACGTCCTCCTGCTTCCCGGCTTCTCGGAAGTGCACCCGCGCGACACGCGCATCGATACGCGCATCACGCGCGGCGTTGCGCTGAACGTGCCGCTGGTGTCTGCCGCCATGGACACGGTCACGGAGTCGCGCATGGCCATCGCCATGGCGCGTGAGGGCGCGATCGGCATCATCCACAAGAACATGTCGATCGACCGCCAGGCCAACGAGGTGGACCGGGTCAAGCGCAGCGAGAGCGGCATGATCCTGAACCCCGTCACGATGGAGGCCGACCGACCGCTGCGCGACGCGGTGCGGGTCATGGAGGAGTTCTCGATCAGCGGCGTTCCGATCGTGGACGTCGAGCGGCGCCTGGTCGGCATCATCACCAACCGCGACCTGCAGTTCGAGGCGGACTTCAACCGCTCGATCCGCGACGTCATGACGCAGGAGAACCTGGTCACGGCGCCGATCGGCACCTCGCTGGACGAGGCCGAGCAGATCCTGCATCGCCACCGCATCGAGAAGCTGCCCGTGGTGGACGAGCACGGCGTGCTGCGCGGGCTGATCACGGTGAAGGACATCTTCAAGCGGCGGCAGCACCCGAACGCCGCCAAGGACGAGCACGGCCGGCTGCGCGTCGGCGCCGCGATCGGTGCTGCGGACCGGGACGTGGAGCGCGCGGGCGCGCTGCTGGACGCCGGCGCCGACGTGCTGGTCATCGACACCGCCCATGGCCACTCGCTGGGTGTGCTGCGGGCCCTGTCCCGCGTGCGCGAGAAGTACCCGGACGCGCAGATCGTGGCCGGCAACATCGGCACGGCGGAAGGCGCGCGGGCGCTGGTCGAGCGCGGCGTCGATGCCGTCAAGGTCGGCATCGGGCCGGGCAGCATCTGCACCACCCGCGTGGTGACGGGCGTGGGCGTGCCGCAGTTGACCGCGGTGCTCGACGCCGTGGACGGCGCCGGTGCGGACGTCCCGGTCATCGCCGACGGCGGCATCAAGTACTCTGGCGACATCGTCAAGGCCATCGCGGCCGGCGCGGCCACCGTCATGATGGGTTCCATGTTCGCCGGTACGGAGGAGGCGCCGGGCGAGACGTTCCTGCTGGAGGGGCGGCGCTACAAGACGGTGCGCGGCATGGGCTCGCTCTCCGCCATGGAGGAGGGCTCCGCCGACCGCTACTTCCAGGACGAGGTGCGGGAGGCCCGCAAATTCGTGCCGGAGGGCATCGAGGCACGCGTGCCGTACAAGGGCCCGGTCTCGGACGTTCTCTACCAGCTGGTCGGCGGCCTGCGCAGCGGCATGGGCTACTGCGGCTGCGAGGACATCACCGCGCTGCGCACGCGGGCGCAGTTCACGCGCATGACGCCGGGCGGTCTGCGCGAGTCCCACCCGCACGACGTCACGATCACGAGAGAGGCGCCGAACTACCACCTCTGAGCCCGGCGTCGGGCCGCTCCGGCCGCTCCCGTCGAGGGCGGCGCGTGGCGTGGAGCTTGCCCGCTTCGGGTCCGAACCGTTACGCAACTCATCGCGGGACAGTCACGACATGCTCTCAGGCCAGAACATCCAGAATCTGCTGCATCGGCCGGCCGGCGATGCGCCGGTCGCCTCCTTCTATCTGGACCTGTCCGTCAACTCAGACAACAAGCGTACGCACGGCGTTTTCCTGAACAAGCTGCGACACCGCTTCGACCACGAGCGGCTGAAGGAGAACGGCGGCAAGCGGTCGTTCGACGCCGCCCTGGACCGTGTGGAGCGCTGGCTGGAGGACGAGTTCGACGAGTCGAACCGCGGCGCCGCGCTGTTCGTGCAGCTGGATGGCGGCTGGTTCGAGGCGCTGCAGCTGCCCGATCCGGTCGAGAACAGCGTGGCGCTCAACGACGCGCCCGTGCTGCGCCCGCTCATGGACGTGCTGGAGCGGGAGAACCGACACACCGTGGTGCTGGTGGACCGTGAACACCTGCGCCTGTTCGACGTGCAGTTCGGCCGCGTGACGCACGAGCACGAGCTGGAGACCGCGCCGTACCCCGCTGCGCACGACGTCCAGGCGGGCGGCTACTCGCAGCGCGACTACCAGTCTCGCAAGGCGGAGGAGGCGCGGCAGTTCCTCAAGGACTTCGTCGAGGAGACGGAGGCCTTCGTCGAGCGCTACCAGCCGATCGGCCTGATCCTGCTGGGCACCGACGAGAACGTCGGCCATTTCCAGGACGCGTTGCCGCAGGGGCTGCAGGACAGGGTGGTCCACCGGGCCCACGCGCCCCACGACGCCACCGGTCCCGAGATCCTGGAGCGTCTCGAGGACTGGTTCGAGCAGGCCATTCGGGATCGTCGGCAGGAGCGTATCGAGCTGCTGCACGATCGCATCGACCACCAGCACTACGCCGTCGGCGGGATACGGGACACGCTGGACCAGCTTCAGCGAGGCAAGGTGGCCACGCTCGTGGTGGATCGGGCGCTCCAGCGAACCGGCGCCCGCTGCACCCAGTGCGGCGTGCATCTCGACCGCGCGAGGGGTGAGTGCCCATATTGCAGCGGGGAGACCCGGGACGGGGTCGACCTGGTCGAGGCGATGGTGCGCTCCGCCGTGGAGCAGGACGCGGACGTGCACCTCGTGCCGACCGTGACCGTTGCACAGTACGAGGGCGTCGGAGCGCTGCTGCGCTTCTAGCCCCCGATCGCCCGCGGCGAGCGGCCGCCCCCGCAGGGTCCGCTCGCCGCCTTCGGCTCCTCAGCACCGTGGACGACGATGACGTCGCTTTCTGCGCTCGATGCCGTGGACCTGCGCGTGCTGCGCGGGCGTCTCGAGGAGCCCGCCGCCGTGGAGCGCGCCGTACTCGACGAGGAAACCGGCGTGATCTGGCTGATCACCCGACCCGGAACCGACGAGAACGAGACGCGCGACCGCGCCCGCACCGTCCTCGGCGAGTTCGGACTCCAGACCGCTTCGGTCCAGCTCGAGATCGCGCAGATGGTCGAGAGCGCGATGCGCAAGCGGGTCCGCTTCATCGAGGCCAGGCGCCTCGAGTCCGACGACGGCGCCCACGTCAAGGTCGAGGTCGAGCTGGACTGGCGCGGCAAGCGCTTCGTCGGCGCCTCCGAAGGTGACCGCGGGTCGCTCATCGAACTGCGCACCGCCGCACAGGCCGCCGTCGAGGCCGTCCGCCAGATCACACCCGTGGACCCGGGGCTGCGCCTGATCGGCGTCAAGCAGCTGCGCGCCTTCGATACCGAGCTGATCGTCGCCTCCCTGTTCCGCTCCGAGGGCAGCATCCAGCGCTACGTGGGCTCCGTGCTCGCCACCACCGACCCCGCCCGGGGCGCCGCGCTGGCCGTGCTGAACGCCCTGAACCGCATGCTGGGGAATCTGCTGCGTACCGAGGACTAGGCGGCCCGCGCCGGAACTCGACGGAACCGGAAGCGGAACCTGCCGCGCGATCCGGTGTAATCCAAGACACAGCAACTACTTACGGCGATACGTCCTGCAGGCCTTCCGGGGTCGTGGAGGACGATCGCGCTTGGATTTCCGCAGCATGGGAGGGTACATGGACGGACGCCGATCCGTACGCTGGGGTGTCGGCCTGGGCGTGGGGGCGCTGGCCCTGATCGCGGCCACGCAGCCGTACGCCCCCCGCTCGACTGCCGCGCCGATGGACGAGCTGGTGGTGGTGGCGGAGGATGCGCCCAGCGTGGGCGTCGAGGCCGCGGTGCGGACCGCGCTGGATGCGCGGCCATACATCGACGCGTTGTCGGGCACCGTGACGTGGGACCTGCCGTCCGCGCGGAACGAGCGGGTGGACTTCTGGATCGACTTCCTGGAAGGCCGCAACGCGGAGCGGACGCGGGTGTGGCTGGAGCGGCAGGGCCGCTGGGCGCCGCTGATCCGTACGCAGCTGCGTGAGCGGGGCATGCCCGAGGACCTGCTCTACCTGGCGATGATCGAGAGCGGGCTGAGCCCGTACGCCTACAGCCGGGCGCACGCGTCGGGCATGTGGCAGTTCATCGCGGAGACGGGTCGCCGCTACGGCCTGCGCATCGACGGCTACGTGGACGAGCGACGGGACCCCATCGCGTCGACGGACGCCGCGCTGGACTACCTGCAGGACATGCATGACGACTTCGGCAGCTGGTTCCTGGCCGCGGCGGGCTACAACAGCGGTGAGAACCGGGTCGCGCGACTGCTGCGCCAGAAGGCGGGCGGCGCCACGGGCGACGAGGGTCTGTACTGGGTGATCGGCCCGCACCTGCCGCGCGAGACGCGCGACTACGTGCCGCTGATGCTGGCCGCCGGGCACATCGCCAAGCAGCCGGAGCAGTACGGCTTCCGCGGCCTGGTCTACCAGGACCCGTTCGACTTCGTCGAGGTCGAGGTGCCGGGCGGCACGTCGCTGGCCAGCGTGGCCAGGGCGGGCGACCTGGACAAGGACGTGCTGGAGGATCTGAACCCGCACCTGGTGCGGGACGTGACGCCTCCGGGCGAGTCCTGGAAGCTGCGCGTGCCACGCGGCAGCGACGCGCGGGTCGCGGCGAACCTGGCGCGCATCCTCGAGGAGGAGCCGGACCCGGTGGAGTACGTGCTGCGCCGTGGCGAGACGCTCAGCCACCTGGCCAGCCGCTACGGCGTCTCGGTGGACGCCATCAGCGCGGCCAACGGCGGCGTGAATCCGCGCAGGCTGCAGGCGGGCCAGCGCCTGGTGATTCCGGTCTCGGGGTCGCACGTGCAGCTGGCGTCGGCGAGCACGGCGCAGCCGAGCTGGCAGACGCACCGGGTGCGTCGCGGCGATACGCTGTGGGGCATCGCGCGGCGGTACGACGTGAGCATCGGTCAACTGCGCGCGTGGAACTCGCTGGGCCGCAGCAGCCGGATCCAGCCGGGGCAGAGCATCCGGGTTCGCTCGAGCTGATCCGGTTGGACCGGTCCGAAGGGAAGGGGCGCCTCCGCCGCAGCGCGGAGGCGCCCCTTTGCATTGTGGCGCACCGGTCTGGCGCGCCTCCTGCACGACAGCCGCGTTCAACCGTCGTGCGTGCGCGGCGCGCCCGGCGGCTCCATTCGCATCACGGGAAGGAGCCAGATCATGCATTACGTTCGGGTCACGAGCCCGCGCTACGACCAGTCGAAAAAGTACCGAGGCGAGGTCGGCGAGGTGGTGGGCCACTGGGGTCCGGAGAACTCGTCCGACGGGCGCGAGGGCTTCATGGTCGAGTTCGGCGACGGCGAAGTGGTCGGGCTGACGCCGGAGGAAGTGGAGGAGGTGCCGCCCGACGAGGCGGCGCGGGCGCGCCAGGAGCGTTGAGGCGGGTATCCGCCGCATCGAGATAGTGCGCCGGCGCTGAAGGCGAAGGGGCGGCTCCCGGAATCGGGAGCCGCCCCTTCGGTCGGGAGGACCATCCTGCGCGGGCCGGCCTACTGCCGCATCACCGCCCGGGCATAGCCGTTGGCGGGATCCGCCCCGGTGCGCAGCACGGAATCGACGGTGCCCGGCCCGCGGTTGTACGCCAGCAGCGCCAGCCGCAGGTCGCCGTCGTACTTCTCCAGCATGTAGCGCAGGTAGCGGAAGCCCAGCCGCAGGTTGGTCCGGCGATCGAACAGGTCGTCGTAGGACAGGCTGGGATCCATCTCGAACGCCGTCGCCGGCATCAGCTGCGCGAGGCCGACCGCGCCGACCGGGCTGACGGCCCGCTGCACGAAGCCGCTCTCCACTCGCACCAGCCGATAGGCCAGCCCGGGCTCGATGCCCTCGGACAGCGCGATGTCGTAGATGTCCGCCGCCAGGTCGGCCGGGATGCGGTAGCGCGACGAGTTGCGCATGACCGTCTCCAGCCGCGCCATCTCGAGCCGCAGCAGCTCCAGATCCGTGGTGCTGGAGCGCAGCTCCGTCTCCGCGTCGGCCAGCCGCTGGCGCAGGTCCCGATCCACCGGCGCCGCCATCGGCTCCGGGCTGGCCGCCATGAGCAGGCCGATCAGGAACGCACCCGCGACCATACCCGCGCCGGTCGCGCGACCGCGCGTGGCGCGGCCGAAGGCCAGCGCCAGCCGTGACAGCGCCGATTTTCGCTCGGTCTCCCACCGCTCCAGCGGCGAGACGCGGTTGTCCCGGGTGGGCTGCCAGCGCAGCCCGCCCCGGCCCACCTCACGCTTCTCACGCTTGTGCGTCATACGCGTTCGGTCTCCTCTCGCTCCTCGTCGGCACCCCACTCGCCCGATCGGCCGCCGGCCTTTCGCACGAGGCGCACCGACTCGATGCGCATGGTTCGATCCACCGCCTTCAGCATGTCGTAGGCGGTGAGCAATGCCATGGTCACGGCGGTCAGGGCCTCCATCTCGACCCCGGTCCGCCCGCTCACCCGCACGGTCGCCCGCGCGCGCAGACCCGGCAGCTCGTCGTCCGGCTCCACCACCACGTCGATCCCGGTGAGCGGCAGCGGGTGACAGAGCGGTATCAGCTCCGCCGTCCGCTTGGCCGCCTGAATACCCGCGATCGACGCCACCGTGAGCGGATCCCCCTTCGGACCCGTCGACTGCCGAACCGCATCGAGCGCGGCCGCGGAGGTCACCAGCACCCCCTCGGCCACCGCCTCCCGCGCGGTTACGTCCTTGTCGCCGACCTCGACCATGCGCGGCCGGCCACGGTGCATGTGCGTCAGACGACGCGTCATCGCTTCTCCTGCACTCAACATTCCGGGCGCCCGCGCGCGATCTGGCACGAGCACCCGTTCGGACCGGCATCGGTCCCGGCAACAAGATACCGCCACCCTGCGACAGCGGTCCACCCTCCAGACCCCGTCCGGAGAGGGGGCGTCTGGAGCGATCCTGTTGTCGCGTAACGATTTAGGCCGAAAAGGCCGGGCGGGTGAGGGTGCGGCGCAGGGAGGGGAGCAAATCGGCCAAGATCAACTGGGGATTGACGTTGCCCGCCGCCAGCGCGAGCGCGCGGGCGATTGCGTCCAGTGCGCGGGGCGCGCCCGCGGCCGCGCCCGGCATGCGCGCCTGCGCGGAACGGAGCCAGTCGATGGCGTCGGCGTTGACCACCAGCTCCGGTGCGCCCGCGGCCAGGGCCGCGGCATCGCGCACCCAGACCTGCAGTGCCTGGAGCACGGCGGTGAACTCGCCCCGGGCCTGGCCGACGCCGGTGGCGTGGGCGGCGGCCACCAGCTCGACCGGCCGTGGCGCGGCGACGGCCTCCAGCAGCGCGCGCGCCTGTTCCCGCTGCCGGGCGAAGGGCGCGCCGTCCTCCCCGGCCGCCAGCTCGAGCGCCGTGCCGGGCGCGCCGCGCGCGACACGGGCAAGGACATCGGCGCGGCCGGTATCCACGCCCAGCTGATCCGTGAGCAGCGCGACCAGCTCGTCGTGATCCAGAGGGTCGACGCGGATCGGCAGCAGCCGGGACCGGATGGTCGGCAGCAGCAGCTCGGGATCGGTCGCCGTCAGGATGAACGTGGTGTCAGCGGGCGGCTCCTCCAGCAGCTTGAGCAGCGCGTTGGCGGCTTCCTGGCTGGCCTCCTGCGAGACCAGCCGCTCCGCCTCCCCGACCACGAAGACCTTGCGGTTGCCCATGCCGGGCCGCTTGTCGGCCAGCCGGCGCAGCGAGGTGACCTGATCGAGGTAGTAGCCGACCATCCCCTCGGGTCGGGTCCAGCGGAAGGCGCGGCGCGCCTCCAGCTCCTCGGCGCGGGCGGCCTCGAAGAGTTCGACCTTCTTCTCCCTGGAGCCGGAGACGTTGGCGACGGGGAAGAACCAGTGGATGTCGGGGTGCTCGAGGCGTGCGGCCAGGCGGCAGGGGGTGCAGGTGCCGCACGGCTCGACGTCGCTTCCGGCCGCCTGGCAGAGGATGCGCTGGGCCAGCCAGAGGCCGAGCCGCTGCTTGCCGATGCCGATGGGGCCGTGCAGCAGCAGGGAGCCGGGCAGGCGGTCCGTGACCAGCGCGCGGGCCAGGTCCTCCCGGATGCGGCGGTGTCCGGCCAGCTTCATCGGCCGGCCCGCCGCTGCAGCCAGTTGAGCGGATCGACCGGCTGCGGCAGCCCGCCGTCGACGGGCGCCCGCACCTGGAACTCGATGTGGGCGCCCTCGGGGGTCTGCTCCCCGCCGACGGTGCCGATGGTCTGCCCGGCCGTGATCTCCTGCCCCTCGCGCACCGCCACGGTCTTGAGGAAGTGGTAGAGCGTGTAGAAGCCGCCGCCGTGGCTGACGATGACGGTGGGGCCGTAGCCCTCGAAGGGCCCGGCCATGGCCACGGTGCCGGCCTCGACGGCCTGGACCGGTGAACCCGCCTGTGCGCCGATGCCGATGCCGTTGCGGCGCGGCGTCACGGCGCTGGCGCCCTCCGGTCGGCCGAAGCGGTAGACCAGCTGGCCCTCGACCGGCCAGTCCAGGTTGCCGAGGTCGGCGGTGCTGAGCGCGCCCGCCTCGACCCGGCCGCCGGCCACGACGCGGCGGCGCTCCTCCTCGACGCGGCGGCGCTCCAGGTCCTCGATCACGCCGGCCAGGCGTCGCTCGTCGCGCTCCAGCTGTTCGATGCGGCCGGCGGTGGTGCGCTCCTGCCGGCGGTACTCGCGCAGCGTCTCCTCCTGCTGGCGCTCGAGGTACTGCAGCTGCGCGAACTCGTCCAGCCGCTCGTCGCGCAGCCGCTGCAGCTGGGACAGGCTGTTGCGCAGCTCCTCGTCGCGCGCGATCAGGACGCGCTCGAGCCGGGACACCTCCCGCACGAGCAGGCGATCGTAGAGCGCGACCAGGTGCAGGTACTTGTAGCGGTTCAGCAGGTCGCCGAACGTGCGCGCGCTGAGCAGCACCTGGAGCGAGTGCAGCGGGCCGCGCTTGTAGATGGCGCGCAGCCGCTGGCGCAGCACCACGCGCCGCTCGCGCAGCCGATCACGCGCCTGCACCAGCTCGGTCGTGACCTGGTCCACGCGGCCGGTCAGCGTCGTGGCCTGGAACTCGATCTCGCGCAGCGCCTCGGCGGAGGTCGTCACCTGCGCCTCGATGTTGGTCAGCTCGGCGGCCGTGGTGTGGACGCGGCTGCGCAGCGACGTCATCTGCTGCTGGAGCTGCTCGCGCTCGCGCCGGATCTGCTCCAGCCGCTGCTGGCTCTCGCGGAGCTGCTGTCCGAGGCCTTCCTGGGCGTGCGCGGGCGCCGCACAGGCGAGCAGCGTGAGGCCGAGCGCGGTGAGGCGCGCGGCGCGGCTCATAGCTCCCGGACGTGCCGGCGCACCGCGCGCGCGCTGGCGATCACGCCGAGCAGCGCGCCGGCGGTGATGCCGACCGCGATCCAGACGGGCGGCAGCCAGTGCAGGTCGATGACGGAGCCCGACAGGGCGCGGTAGACGCCCCAGGTGGCGGGCAGCGCGAGCGCGCCGCCCAGCAGGCCCGTCACGAAGCCCTCGATCACGAACGGTCTGCGCACGAACGCGTCGGTCGCGCCAACCAGCTGCATGATGCGGATCTCGTCGCGCCGCGCGAAGATGGCCATGCGCACGGCCGTGCCGATGATCAGCATGGCGACGATGGCGAATGCGCCGCCCAGGACCGCGGTCGCGACGCCGGCGACGCGGCGCAGCAGGAAGATCTTGTCGACCCACTCCTGGCCGAAGCGCGTGTCCTCGACGATGTCGTACGCCTGCAGCCGCTCGGCGACCGCGCGCACCTCGCTGCCGTCCTGCATGCCGGGGCGGAGCCGGATCTCGAACGAGGCGGGCAGGGGGTTGCTCTCCAGGTCGGCGAACAGCGAGCGGAACTCCTCGAGCTCGGCGCGCGCGTCCTCCAGCGCCTGTTCGCGCGAGACGAAGTTGACGGCGGCTACCTCGGGGAAGCTCGCGATCTCGGCGCGCACCAGCTCGACAGCCTGCGGACCCGCGTCGTCTCGCAGGTAGGCCACGATCTCGACGCGCTCCTCGATGTCGGCCAGCACCGTGCGGATGTTGTAGGCAACCAGGCCGAACAGCCCGATCACGAACAGCGACAGTGCGATCATGGAGCCGGACAGCACGGTCAGCAGCGGCGTGCGTCGGAACGTGGCGAGAGCCTCGCGCAGGGCGTAGGACATGCTCGGCTAGACCGTCTGGGCCGCGGAATCGTAGACCACGGCGCCCCGCTCCATCTCGAGCACCCGGTACCCGCCGTTCTCCCGCACCAGCTCCACGTCGTGTGTGGCGAAGAGGATCGCGGTGCCCGCTGCGTTGATCTCGCGGAACAGCTCGAAGATGCCGCGCGTAGCGCGTGGGTCGAGGTTACCGGTCGGTTCGTCGGCCAGCAGCACGATCGGGTCGTTGGCCAGCGCGCGGGCCACGGCCACCCGCTGCTGCTCACCGCCGGACAGCTCGCCCGGGTACGACTCGGCCTTGCTGGCCAGGCCGACGCGCGCGAGCAGGCGCCCGACCTTGGTGCGCACCACGGCCTTCTTGGCGCCGGTCACCTCCAGCGCGAAGGCCACGTTTTCGGCGGCGGTGCGGTTGGGCAGCAGGCGGAAATCCTGGAAGACGTAGCCGATCTTGCGGCGCAGGATGGCGACGTCGCGGCGTCGCACCCTGCCCGCGACGTAGCCGCTCACACGCACCTCACCCGCGCTCGGCGCCTCCTCCATGTGGATCAGCCGCAGCACCGTGGACTTGCCGGCGCCGCTGTGCCCGGTGAGGAAGCAGAACTCGCCCTTGCCGACGTGGAAGCTCACATCGGCGAGCGCGAGACCCGACCTCGGGTATTCCTTGCTGACGTTCTCGAAACGGATCATCCCGATTGCGCAGGCGCCCGTGTGCGGGCGCGGGCGTCAGATGCGGACATCGACGTAGGTGCGATCACGCAGCTCGTCGACGACCTCCTCGATCAGCTTCTGCTGCTGCAGCTGCTCGCGCAGGTCCGCGCGGAAGCCCGGATCCTCCACGTCGTACTCGCCGGCCGCGCGCTGCTCCATCACGGAGACCACGGCGAACTTGGCCGGCGCGCCCTGGCTCTCCAGCCGGATCGGCCCCACCACGTCGCCCTGCGTGACACCGGTGAGCGGCTGCACGTACGGCTGCGGCAGCTGGCCCACCGGGTACGGGCCCACGCGTCGCTGCTCGGTCGGGTCCGCGTACCGGTCGGCCAGCGTGTCGAACGGCGCGCCCCCACGCAGCGCGGTCGCCACCGAGTCCGCCAGCTGCTGCGCGCGCTGGATGTCCTGCGGCGTCACGGCGGCGCGGATCAGCACGTGCCGCGCGCTGCGCTCGCCGCCGCGCGCTCGTTCCAGCTTGATGACGTGGAAGCCGAAGGGCGATTCCACGATCTCGCTGATCTCGCCCGGGCGCAAGCCGAACGCGGCGTCCTCGAAGGCCTGCACCATCTGCCCGCGCCGGAACCAGCCGAGGTCACCGCCCTGCTCGCGGGTGCCGGGGTCGTCGGAGAAGCGGCGCGCGACCTGCGCGAAGTCCTCCCCGCCGCGCACGCGCGACAGCACGTCCTGCGCGGTGGCGCGCGCCCGCGCGCGGGCGGAATCCGACGCGGACGGCGCGATGACGATCTGGCGGAACGTCACCGTGGCCGGCCGCTCCGCGAACTGAGCGCGATTCTGCCGGAAGAAGTCGCGCACCTCGTTCTCGGTGACGGTGGGCGCGGCGCGGTCGCGGCGCACCGCCGCGATGTACTGCTCGATGTAGCCCTGGCGGCGGAACCGGCGTGCGAGGATCTGACGGTACTCGGGCAGCGTCAGCCCCTCCTGGGCGAGGGCGCGGTCCAGCGCGAGCCGGCCGCCCACCTGCGTCTCCAGCCGCGTGACCTCGCGCTGTACCAGCGTCTCGACCTGCCGCTCGTCCACGCGGATCGTGGAGTCGTTGAGCGCGGCCTGAAGGATGACCAGCTCCTCGATCTTGCCGTCGATGATCTGGCGCTCGAGCTGGGCGATCTGCGTCGGGTCGTCCGGCAGGGGCTGGCCCTGCGCGGCGGTCCACTGCAGCATCTCCTCGCGCACCTCGCTCTCGAGCACCGCGCTGTCGCCGACCACGGCGACCACACGATCGAGTCGCTCCATCTGCTGCGCACCGGCGGGCGCGGCGGAGAGGAGGCCGAGGAATGCGCCCAGGGCGAGGAGGATGTGGCTGCGCTTCATGATTCCGCTGTGCGTGGAGAAACGGTGGAGGCCGGCGCCGATGCCGCGCGCCGGCCTCCCGTTATAGGCCGATCGGCCCACCTGGTTCCGGTTTCGGCGCGCTACTGCGCGCCCTGGCCGGGCGCGGTGGGCTGCGCGCCGCTCTGCGGCGTCACGGGCGCCGACTGCGGCTGCGCGGGTGACGGTACCCCGCCCGGCACCACGCCGCCCGGTACCGGCTGACCCTGCATGCCGGCGGCCGGACGCGACTCCTCGACCTGCTCGACCACCGCGGGGAACGCGCGCTGGAAGACCTCGGCGTCGCGGCCGGCGCGCAGCGTATAGGACAGCGCACCCAGCAGCAGCGGCGCACGCTCCTGCCGCACGATGTGCGTGAGCAGCGTATTCACGCGCCGCTCGATCGCGTCCTCGGCGGACTCGCCCTGCTGCGGCTGGATGTCGATCAGGCCCGCCGTGCGTGCGGCCTGCACGAGGTTCGAACGCATCTCGACCAGCGCGCTGTCGCGCATGCCCTGCGGGAGATCGAAGCCGCGGCGGCGTGCCTCCTCGAGCAGGATCTCGTTGTCCGCGAAGCGGCGCAGCATGACTTCCACCAGCTCGTCCTCCGCGGTCTCGAGCCGCTGCTGCTGCGCGGGCTGGAAGAAGCGGACGATGCGCTGGAACTCACCCGCCGTCAGCGCGCCGTTCTGCCAGCGCACCAGCGGCCGCGACTGCGCGCGGCTGCTCAGGTTCTGGCCGGGGTTGCCGGCCAGCTCACGGGCCACGTCCAGCGCACCCTCGGTGATCTGCACGGCGAGCGGACCCGTCAGGCCCGCCACGAACGTCGACTCGGCCTCGGCCAGACGCTGGCCGCGGACCTGCTGCGCGAGCTGGTTGCGGATCTGGGCGAAGTCGGCTGCGCGCCGCTCCTCCACCTTGATGATGTGCACGCCGAACGGCGTCTCCACCAGGTCGCTGATCTGCCCGGGCTGCAGCGAGAACGCCGCCTCCTCGAAGGGGGGCACCATCTGGCCACGCGGGAAGAAGCCCAGGTCGCCGCCCTGCTGGGCGCTGCCCGGGTCGGCGCTGTACTCGCGCGCCAGCGCGGCGAAGTCGGCGCCGCCGCGCGCGCGGTCGCGAAGCTCACGCGCGAGCTGCATCACGCTGTCCCGCGTCGCCTGCGGCGCGTCCGGCGCCATGCGCAGCAGGACGTGCCGCGCACGCACCTCGGCGCCCGGCTGCTCCTCGTCATAGATGCGGCGCAGCTGCTCCTCGGTCACCGTCGTGTCGACGTCGATCACGCTGTCGCGCAGCTCGAAGAGCACGCGCTGGTCGAACTGCGGCTCGAGCAGCGTGTCGAAGTCGACGCCGGCCAGCGTGCTGTCCTGCTGGGCGGCGGTGGCGAGCAGGATGTAGTCGACCCAGAGATTGGCGAGGATCTCGGCGACCTCGGTCTGCGCCGGCAGTCGCGGATTGCTCGCGATCAGGCCCGCGGCCTCGTCGACGGAGAGCTCGTGACCCGATGCGCGCGCCACGACGTCCTGATGCGCGTTCATCGCCTGTCCGAAGCTGTCGCAGGCCGGCACGGCCATGCCGCTCGCGATCAGCGCGAGCGTAAGAAACTTCTTCATGTGCCCGGAAACTCCTTCTCGATGGTACGGATGAAGCCGCGAAATGTATGGCTGCCGCTACGGCGGGGCCATGGGCGGCCGCTGGCTTCCTACCAGAATGCGCGGCGCAGGGTCCGTCACCGACCGTCCGACAGGAGGCGGAGCGCGGCGACCAGCGTTTCCGCGATGGGCTCGGCGCCGTGGGCGCGCAGGATCAGGGACAGCGGGATGGCGCGCTTGACCTCGACCTGGAGCTGCCGGTCGCGCATGGCCGACTGCAGCGCGGTCATGCGCGGCACCACGTCCTCGCGGAAGTTGAGGCGCGCATCGCGCTGGGCGATCAGCACGCGCTCCACGCCGAGCTGCGCGCCGAGCAGCCGGAGCGCGGTGGCGGCGAACAGGTTCTCGACCTCGGATGGCGGCGGACCGAAGCGGTCGCGCACCTCGGCGCGCAGCTCGTCCAGCTCCTCGGTGGTGCCGATGCGCGACACGCGGCGGTAGAGCTGCAGCTTCTGCCCCGAGTCCGTGATGTAGTGGTCGGGCAGGAACGCAGCGCCGCGCATGGAGACCTCGGGCGGCGGCCAGCTCTTCACACCATCCTGCTGCGCCTTGATGCGCTGGACGGTCTTCTCGAGCAGCCGCGTGTAGGTTTCCAGCCCCACCGCGTGCACGAAGCCGGACTGTTCGGCGCCCAGCAGGTTGCCGGCGCCGCGCAGCTCCAGGTCCTTGAGCGCGACGGCGTAGCCGCTGCCCAGCTCGGTGTAGTGTTCGAGGATGCGCAGCCGCTTCTCGGCGTCCTCGGTCACGTCCTCCGGCACGATCAGGTAGCAGTAGGCGCGGTGGTGCGAGCGGCCGACGCGGCCGCGGATCTGGTAGAGCTGGGCCAGGCCGAAGTTCTCGGCGCGGTGCACGATCAGCGTGTTGGCGTTGGGTACGTCCAGCCCGTTCTCGATGATGGACGTGCTGACCAGCACGTCCACCTCGCCGTCGACGAAGCCGGTCATGACGCGCTCCAGGTCGTGCGCGCCCATCTGGCCGTGCGCGACCTCGACGTGCGCCTCGCCTGCCAGCCGGCGGATGCGCTCGGCGATGGGGTCGATGGTCTCGACGCGGTCGTGCACCACGTAGACCTGGCCGCCGCGGTCCAGCTCGCGCAGCAGCGCGTCCTGGATCACGGCGTCCGTCCAGCGGATCACGTGCGTGACCACGGGCATGCGGTTGCGCGGCGGCGTCTGGATCAGCGACAGGTCGCGCAGCCCGGCCATGGCCAGGTGCATGGTGCGCGGGATGGGCGTCGCCGTCATGGACAGCACGTCCACGTTCTCGCGCATCTTGCGGAGCCGCTCCTTGTGCGAGACGCCGAAGCGCTGCTCCTCGTCGATGACGAGCAGGCCGAGCTCCTTCACGGTCACGTCGTCCTGCAGCAGGCGGTGCGTGCCGACCACGATGTCGACCTCCCCCGTGGCCAGCCCCTCGATGATGGCGGTCTGCTCGGAGGGCGTGCGGAAGCGGGACAGCACCTCGATGCGGACGGGGAAGTCGGCCAGCCGCTCGCGGAAGGTGCGGCCGTGCTGCTCGGCCAGGATCGTGGTCGGCGCAAGCACGGCGACCTGCCGGCCGTCCTGCACGACCTTGAACGCCGCGCGGATCGCGACCTCCGTCTTGCCGAAGCCGACGTCGCCGCACAGCAGCCGGTCCATCGGCAGCGTGGACTCCAGGTCCTTCTTGATGGCGTCGGTGGCCTTGCGCTGGTCGGGCGTGTCCTCGTGGACGAACGCGGCCTCCATCTCGCGCTGCCAGCGCCCGTCCTGCGGGTAGGCGTGGCCGACGGCCAGCTTGCGGCGGGCGTACAGCTCGAGCAGTTCGGCCGTCATCTCCTCGATGGCCTTCTCGGTGCGGCCGCGCAGCTTCTTCCACGTCTTGCCGCCGACGCGGTGCAGCTTCGGCGGTGCGACGTCGTCGCCGCGGTCGCTCATCCAGCGCTCGACCAGGTCCAGCCGGTAGACGGGCACGCGCAGCACCTCGCCGCCCGCGTACTCGATGGCGAGCGACTCGACGGTCTCCTCGCCGACCTTGATGCGGTCGAGCCCGCGGAAGCGGCCGATGCCGTGGTCCAGGTGCACGACGTAGTCGCCGGGCGAGAGCTGGGCGAGGTTCTCGAGCGAGACGGCGCCGCGGAAGCGGCGCCCGCGCCGGCCGCGGTGCGCGCGGCGGAAGATCTCGTGGTCGGTCAGGATGCGGACGGGGGGACGCGTGCCCTCGATGACGAAGCCGCCGTCCACCGCGCCGACCGCCAGGCGCACCGCCTCGCTGCGGGCGTCCTGCGCGTCCAGGATCTCCTCCAGCCGTTCGAGCTGGCCGAGGTTGTCGCACAGGATCCAGGTCAGTTCGCCGCGCTGGGCGGAGGCGCGCAGCAGCGAGCCGAGCGCCTCCATGTCGCGGTCCACCTCCTCGGGCTCGTGGAGATCGAGCCGTACGTCCGCCTCCGCCGGGTCGGCGGCGATCAGCCGCGGCAGCCGCTCCAGCGCGCGCGCTGCCTGCTCGGGCGGCAGGAACAGCCGCTCGGGCGGCGCCGGTCCCGCGCCGCGCCGCTCCTCGGCCTCGCGCAGCTGCAGCACCTGCTTCCATGTGCGCTCGAACTCGTCCGCCACGCTGCCCGCCTCGACCTCGAGCACCAGTGCGTCCTCGTTCAGGACCTCGAGCAGCGCGCGCAGCGTCTCGCCGCCGCCGGTCTCGGCGCCGGGCAGCTCCACCGGCAGCACGTCCACCGCCTCGACGGTGCGATTCGAGCGCTGGTCCAGCACGTCGAAGTGGCGCAGCGACTCGATCTCGTCGCCCCAGAACTCCACGCGCACGGGGTCGGGCGCGCCGAAGCCGAACAGATCGAGGATGCCGCCGCGCAGCGCGAACTGGCCGACGCCGTCCACGGTAGTGACGCGCTCGAAGCCCATCTCCTCCAGACGCGCGGCGAGCTCGGCGGGCCCGGTCGACTGGCCACGCTCCAGGCGCAGGCGCAGGTCGGCCAGCTGCTCGGGGATCTCGGCCATCTCCTGCAACGCGCGTGGCGTGGTGACCAGGATGCGCGCGCGGCCGGCCAGCCACGCCTCGAGCGCCTCGATGCGAAGACCCTTCACCTCCAGGTCCGCCTCGCCTGTTTCGTACGGCAGCGTCTCGCGCTGCGGGAACAGCGCGCTGGTGCCCTCCCCGAGCACGGCGACCAGGTCGGCGTGCAGCGTCTCCGCATGCGACGGGCTGGCCGCCAGCCCGACCAGCACGCGCGTGGGCTGCGCGCGCTGCAGTGCCGCCAGCAGCAGGGCCGGTGAGGAGCCGGGCAGCGGTCCGATGCGCTGCGTGGCGCCGGGGCGGGGCAGGGCATCGCGCAGCGCGGCGAAGGCCGGCTGGGACGTGAACGCGTCGATCAGGTACTCGTGAGCCAAGCTGTCCTGCGGGTACCGGGAATCAGGCCGTCTCGTCCTCGCCGCGGCGGCGCGCGGCCGCCACCGATTCCACGAGCAGGGCGGCCACGAGCAGCGCGGCGAGGGTGCGCCACCACTCAGCGCCACGGCGGCGGCGGAAGATGACTTCCGTCCACTCCTCCGTCGAGCCGGCGCGGCGCACGTCGGCGTTCGGCAGGGCGCGTTCCAGCGCCTCCTCGTCCGCGCGCTCGAGGCGCGATTCGGCGGCGGCGGGCGCGACCGCAAGCACGTCCAGCAGCGAATCGGCGGACAGGACGCGGTAGAGGCCCGCGCGCGCGGGCGCTCGCCAGGGCGCGCCGCCCTCGACCGGGGTGCGCGTGCCGTCGGGCGCCTCCACGCCGGTGGCGGTGCCGGGCAGTTCGACGGTCGAGCCGGGCCGCAGCGTAGGGCTGGCCCCGCCGCCCGTGCGGGCCCAGGAGCCGACCAGCCGGTCCATCAGCGGCACCATCGCGGCGGAAGCGGGGACGCCGGTGGCGGATGGATCGAGCGGCGAGGCCAGCAGCACCGCCGCGCCGCCGCCGGGCCGCGGCACGCGCAGCGCCCACGGACGGCCGTCGCCGAGCTGGAGCAGCGTGTCCGCGCGCGCGGCGCTCTCGGTGCCCACCAGATCGTAAGCCCGTTCCACCCGCACCGGTGCGAGCGCGCCGCCCAGCTCGTCGTCGCCATCGACCGGCGCGAACTGCGCCGTACCCTCCCCGGCCGCGGGCTCGTAGCGCCAGGGCAGGCCGGCCGCGGCCAGGCGCAGGTTCAGCGCGGCCAACTGGAGCGGGTCGGTTGGTGGGACCACGACCAGCGCGGTGCGGGCCGGCACGTCCGCCACGCCCGCCGCGTCGGCGGCGACCAGCACGTCCAGCGTCCCGGCGACGCCCGTGCGGATGCGGCCGCCCGCCTCGAGCGCCGCGAGCGCCTGCCGCGCGAACGGCGCATCGCCGACGATGCGCACGGTGGGCGCCGGCGAGATGCGGTAGGCAAAGGGGCGGCGGTCGTCCGCGGGCAGATCGTCGGGCTCCGTCTCGACGTGGCCGGTCACGAGGCCTCCCGCGCGCGCGGGCAGAGAGAACACCGCGGCGCCGTCGCCCGACACCCGCGCGGCCGATGCGGGCTGCCCGTCGATCCAGAGGCGCAGCGTCAGCGTGTCGGCGGTCGCGGCGTGCACGGCCGCGCTGAGCTGGCCCGCCTCCCCGGCGCGTGGCGGCAGGCCGCCGCCGACGTCCACGTCGACGATGCCGTGGTTGGCCGGCTCGCCGTCCGGCGACCAGGCGATCACCGGCAGGTCGGCGCCCTCGGCGGCCGAGGCCAGCGCGGTGGCCTGCAGGTCGGACAGCAGGTGCACCTCGGCCGCGCGCGCTCCGGCGCCCGCGCGCAGCAGCTCGGCCGCACGCGCGACCGCGGCGGCCAGGTCGGCGTCGGCCTCGACCACGTCCACGTCGTCCAGGGCGCGGGCGATCTCGTCGCGGTCGTCGGTCACGGCAGGGCGCCACGGCTCGGCGGCGGCGATCAGCCAGAAGCGGTCGTCGGGGCCCGCGGCGTCCAGCGTGGCCCGCGCCACGTCGCGCAGCCGGTCGAACAGGCGGACGCCATCTGCGGCGACGCCGGTGCTCATCGAGTTGTCCAGCACGATGGCGACGGCGGTCGGCGCGTGGGACGCGGCGCCGGACGGGCGGAACGGCCGGGCGGCCGCGAGCGCGATCAGCAGCACGGCCAGCACGCGCAGGGCGAGCAGGGCCAGCTGGCGCAGGCGCACGCGTCGGCCGCGCTCGCGCTGCGCGCGCTGCAGGTAGCGCAGCGCGGGGAAGGGCACGCGCGGGCCGGGCCGCCGGTGCATCAGATGCAGCAGCAGCGGCACGGCCGCGGCGGCGCCCAGCAGCAGGAGCCAGGGTGCGAGCAGGCCCATCAGGTCGCCGTCACCCCAGCCGCTCCCGCTTGTGCAGGTATGCGCGCAGCGCGAGCGTCATAGGCTGGTCGGTTCCGACCACCACGTAGTCGATGCCCTGCGGCCGCAGCGCGTCCCGCCACTCGGCCAGCGCGGCGTCGACCGCGGCCGTGTACTCGTCGCGCATCTCCGCGACGCTGACGGGCAGCTCCTCCCCGGTCTCCGGCTCGACGAAGCGCGCGTCCGCCAGCTGCGGCAGCGCGCGCTCGCCGGGGTCCATCACGTGGAAGACCAGCACCTCGTGTCCGCGGTGGCGCAGGAAGCGCAGCGCGAGCAGTGTCTCCTCCACGTCGCCGAGCAGGTCGGAGACCAGTACGACAAGGCCGCGCCGGCGCAGCCGCACGGCGATCTCACGCAGCGGCTCGGAGGTGGACGTGCGGCCGCCGGCCTCGGCCGTGTCCAGCGTGCGCAGCAGCTCCGCCCAGTGGCGCCGCCCGCCCTTTGCGCGCACGCGAGCGCGCACCCGCTCGTCGAAGACGGTGAGGCCCACCGCATCGCCCTGGCGCAGCAGAAGCAGAGACAGGCTGGCGGCGAGCTGCCGCGCGTACCACAGCTTGGTCGGCAGCCGTCCGGGCGCGGAGGACCATCCCATCGAACCGCTCGCGTCCACCAGCACGTTCGCGCGGAGGTTCGTGTCCTCCTCGAACTGCTTCACGTAGTAGCGGTCGGAGCGCCCGTACATGCGCCAGTCCACGTGGCGCAGGTCGTCACCGGGCTGGTAGGGGCGATGCTCGGCGAACTCGACGGAGAAGCCGCGGAACGGCGAGCGGTGGATGCCGGCGAGGAAGCCCTCCACCACGCGCCGCGCCACCAGTTCCAGCCCGCCCAGCGCGGCGAGCTGCTCCGGCGTCAGCAGGTCAGCCCGCCTCGAGCCCCGTCTCGTCGTGTCCATGCCCTGAGCATCGCCACGCGCGCGGCGCCGTGCAATGCGACGCGGCTGCGCCGGTCCCCGCTCAGCGCGATGCGTCCCCCGACAGGAGCGCATCGCGGACCCGGATCGTGGCATCCCGCGCGCGGCGTGGACCGCGGCGCCGACGGCGACTATCTTGCCCCGCTCCACACCACCACCGAGAGACGTACGACCGATGACGGCAAAACATACTGCAGGACGGACCGCGTTCGCGGGCGCGCTGGCCCTGCTGTTCGCCGCGTGCGGCGGCGGCAGCGCGCCGGTCGAGGTCGCGCCGCGAGGGCAGGACGCGCTGGACCAGGCCGCGGCCACGATCACGGCCGAGGACATGTACGAGCGCGTGGCGTACCTGGCCAGCGACGAAATGCGCGGACGCGACACGCCCAGCCCGGGGCTGGACAGCGCCGCCGCGTACATCGTGCGCGAGTTCCGCCGCTTCGGCCTGGAGGGCGGCGCCGAGGGCGGCGCGTTCATCCAGCGCTACCCGTTCCCGCTGATCGGGCTGGACACCGACGGCGTGACGCTGGACCTGAGCAACACGGGCGGCGCCGAGCTGGTCTACGGCACCGACTTCCTGGTGCTGGCGGGTGAGGGTCGCGAGGCCGAGGCGCCGCTGCTGTGGGCCGGGCCGGCCGCCGCGTTCGCGGACGTCGACCACGAGCCCAACACCATGGCCGACGTGATGCCCGTGGTGTTCCTGCCGGGCGCGGCCATCGATCAGCCGTGGCAGCGGGCTTTGAACGCCGCGCGCACCGCGGCGGCCGATGCGGGCGCGCCCGCGCTGGTCTACGTGCTGGACCCTGCATTCGCGCAGGATCAGTTGGCCCGGCTGCGCGGCTTCATCGAGCCCGCGCGGCGCACGCTCGGCGGAGAGGTGACCGGGCTCACGCGCGTGTTCCTGACCTACGACGCGGCGCAGTCGGTCCTCGCCGCGGCCGGCATGGAGCTGGACGCGCTGCGTGCGGCGGCGGATGCCGCGACCAACCCGGTGCCCGTGACGGGCGTCACCGCGTCGCTCGGCGCGCCTGTGCGCGTCTACGAGGACGCGATGGCGCCCAACGTGGTCGGGGTGCTGCGCGGCAGTGATCCCGCGCTGGCCAACACGTACGTGGTTTTCAGCGCGCACATGGACCACGTCGGCGTGGGTGAGCCGGACGCGACGGGCGACTCGATCTACAACGGCGCGGACGACGACGCGTCGGGCACGTCGGCGCTGATCGAGGTGGCCGAGGCGTTCAGCACGCTGCTGCAGCGGCCGAAGCGCTCACTGATCTTCCTGGCCGTGTCGGGTGAGGAGAAGGGGCTGCTCGGCTCGCGCTGGTACTCGGACCACCCGACCGTGCCGATGGACAGCATCGTCGCGAACATCAACGTGGACATGATCGCGCGGAACAGCCCGGACAGCGTGGTCGTGATCGGCCAGGAGTACAGCTCGCTCGGCCCGCTGGTGCAGCGGGTGGGCGCGGCGGAGCCGGAGCTGGGCCTCACGGTGTCGGAGGATATCTGGCCGGAGGAGCGCTTCTTCTTCCGCAGCGACCACTTCAACTTCGCGCGCAAGGAAGTGCCGGCGCTGTTCTTCTTCACCGGCGTGCACGAGGACTACCATCGCCCGTCCGACGAGGTCGACACGATCGACACGGACAAGGCGGCGCGGGTCGCGCGGCTGATCTTCCACACCGCGCACGCCATCGCCGACGACGCGACGCGCCCGAGCTGGACCGAGCAAGGGATCACCGAGATCCGTCGCCTGACCGGCGGCGGCCGCTAGCCAGCCAGAGACGAGGAACCGACGATGCGTTTCATCACCAGCATCTTCCTGCTGCTGACGGTCTGCTGCGCCGTCTTCGCGCCCTACTTCATCGGTCACGGCATCGTGGTCGGTGAGCACCACACCTGGCCGTGGCTGGTCGCCGGCGTGCTGTTCGTGCTGGCCGCCGTGTTCGGCTTCATCTACATGAAGCTCGCGGCGGGCGACCCGGAGCCGGAGACGGGGCACCACCACTGAGTCGTGAGTCGTGAGTAGTGAGAAGTGAGAGGGCGCCGGCGGTCGGATGATCGCCGGCGCCTTCGCTTCGCGCCGATTGAGCCCCCCACCCCGCGCCGTTATCTTCCCGCGCGCGTTCAGCGCCGACAAACCCTTGAATATCCGGCAGTTCCGTGCGCATCGACCATATTCGAAATTTCTGCATCGTCGCCCACATCGACCACGGCAAGTCGACGCTGGCCGACCGTCTGCTCGAGACGACGGGCACGCTGCAGCGCCGTGAGATGAAGGCGCAGGTCCTCGACTCGATCGACCTGGAGCGGGAGCGCGGCATCACGATCAAGCTGCACGCGATCCGCATGATGTACCGGTCGCAGGCAGGCGAAGAGTTCGAGCTGAACCTGATCGACACGCCGGGACACGTGGACTTCACCTACGAAGTTTCGCGCTCGCTGAACGCGTGCGAGGGCGCCGTGCTGGTGGTGGACGCCAGCCAGGGCGTGCAGGCGCAGACGCTGTCGAACCTGTTCCTGGCGATGGAGGCGGGCCTCGAGATCATCCCGGTACTCAACAAGATCGACCTGCCGGGCGCGGAGCCGGACAAGCGGCGCGCGGAGCTGGTCGACCTGCTGGGCGTGGACCCGGACGAGGTGCTGTCCATCTCCGCCAAGGAGGGCACGGGCGTGCCGGAGCTGCTGGAGCGCATCGTCGAGAAGGTGCCGCCGCCCAAGGGGGACCCGGACGCGCCGCTGCGCGCGCTGATCTTCGACAGCTTCTACGACAAGTACCAGGGCGCGGTGCCCAGCCTGCGCGTGGTGGACGGCGTGCTGCGCAAGGGCATGCGCATCTCGTTCGGTGCAAGCGAGGCCGAGTACGAGGTGGACGAGGTCGGCTTCATGCGCCTGGGCCGCGTGCCGCAGAAGGAGCTGGGCCCGGGCGAGGTGGGCTACCTGACCGCGGCGATCAAGCGCGTCAGCGACACGCGCGTGGGTGACACCATCATCGACGCGGACAACCGGCCCGCGGAGCTGCTGCCCGGCTACAGGGAAGTGAAGCCGATGGTGTTCAGCGGCCTCTACCCGACGGACGCCGCGCAGTACGAGGACCTGCGCGACGCGCTGGAGCGGCTCAAGCTGAACGACGCGTCGCTGCACTACGAGCCGGAGACGTCCACGGCGCTGGGCTTCGGGTTCCGCTGCGGCTTCCTCGGCCTGCTGCACATGGAGATCGTGCAGGAGCGGCTGGAGCGGGAATTCGACCTGGACCTGATCACCACGGTGCCCAACGTCGAATACCACCTGCTCATGACGGACGGGAAGGTGATCGACCTGGAGAACCCCTCGGCGATGCCCGACCTCTCGAAGGTGGACGAGATCCGCGAGCCGTACGCGAAGGTGCGCATCCTGGCGCCGTCCGAGTACATCGGCAACGTCCAGAAGCTGTGCCACGAGCGGCGCGCCGAGTACGTGCACATGCACTACGTCGACCCGCAGCGCGTGGAGTTCCAGTACGAGATCCCGCTCGCCGAGATCGTGCTGGACTTCTACGACAAGCTGAAGAGCCACACGCGCGGCTACGCGTCGCTGGACTGGGAACTGGGCGAGTACCGCCCCAACGACCTGGTCAAGCTGGACATGATGATCAACGGTGACCCGATCGACGCGTTCAGCGTGATCATCCACAAGGACAAGGCCTACGAGTACGGCCGTTCGATCGCCGAGAAGCTGAAGGAGCTGATCCCGCGGCAGCAGTTCGAGGTCGCGATCCAGGCCGCGATCGGCAATCGCATCATCGCGCGCGAGAGCGTGAAGGCGCTGCGCAAGAACGTCACGGCCAAGTGCTACGGCGGCGACATCACGCGAAAGCGCAAGCTGCTCGAGAAGCAGAAGGAAGGGAAGAAACGCATGAAGCAGGTCGGCACGGTGGAGATCCCGCAGGAGGCCTTCCTGGCCGTGCTGCAGGTCGGCGAGTAGCGACCGCTCCGGTTGTCGTCGAGCCCCGAAGTTCGGTACTCTTCCCGCGCCCCCGAAGCCCAAAGCCCAACGCCCGAACGCCCAATGCCCGAAGCCAAGTACATCGTCGGCGTCGATCTCGGCGGCACCAACATCGTGGTGGGCGTCATCCCGGTGGACGGTTCCGAGATCTTCTCCGTGAAGAGCCTGCCCACGGAGGCGACGCGCGGCCCCAAGTTCGTGGTGGACCGCATGGTCGGCATGATCGAGGAGTCCATCGCGCACACCATGAGCGAACTGGGCGTTGAGCGCTCGGCCATCGCGGGCGTCGGCGTCGGCTCGCCCGGGCCGCTGGACCGGAAGACCGGCACCATCATCGCCACGCCCAATCTGGGCTGGCGCAATTTCCCGCTGCGCGACCTGATCTCCAACGCCGTCAACCTGCCGGCTTCGCTGGACAACGACGCCAACTGCGCGACCTACGGCGAGTGGTGGATGGGCGCGGGGCGCGACGTCGACACGCTGGTCGGGCTCACGCTGGGTACGGGGATCGGCGGCGGCATCGTGCTGCACGGCAAGGTCTTCCACGGCGCGAGCGACGTGGCCGGCGAGATCGGCCACATGACCATCGATTCGACCGGCCGCAAGTGCAAATGCGGCAACTACGGCTGCCTGGAGCAGTACGCGTCGGGGCCGGCCATCGCGCTGCGCGCGGTCGAGGGCATCGACGCGGGCGCGGAGACCATGCTGCCCGACCTGGTGCAGGGTCGCCTGGAGGAGATCACCGCCGCGACGGTCTACGAGGCCGCGGTGCTCGGCGATCCCTACGCCAACGAGGTGATGAAGGAGACCGCCAAGTTCCTGGGCGCGGGCATCGCCAACATCCTGAACCTGCTGAACCCGGAGATGGTGGTCATCGCGGGCGGCGTCACGCGGGCGGGCGAGCACCTGTTCGGGCCGCTGCGCGCGGAGGTGCGCCGCCGCGCGTTCCGCACGGCCGTCGACGTGTGCGAGATCGTCTCGGCCCGTCTCGATGGCACCGCGGGCGTGATCGGCGCGGCCGGCGTGTTCCGCAACGAGGTGCTGGGGCTGACTTGAGGCTGGTGGTCACGCGGAGGACGCGGTGAGGGTCGGCGTCCTCGGCACCATGGTGTGGGACCGGATCCATGCGCGGGACGTGCGCGTCGCGCCGGTCGAGGAGTGGGGCGGCATCGCCTACGCGCTGGCGGGCGCGCGCGCCGCAGCGCCGCCCGACTGGACCGTCGTGCCCGTGCTGCGCATCGGCGCCGACCTGGCCGAGGAGGCGCTGGCCTTCCTCGGCGGCGTGCCGGGGCTGGACCTGGAGAGCGGCGTGCGCGTGGTGCCGCAGCCGAACAATCGCGTCGAACTGCGCTACCGCGACGCGGCGCGCCGACTCGAGCGACTGAGCGGCGGCGTCGGCGCGTGGAGCTGGGCCGAACTCGAACCGGTGCTGGACGGGCTGGACGCACTGTACATCAACTTCATCTCCGGCTTCGAGCTGGAGCTGGAGACGATGATGCGCGTGCGCATGCGCATGCGCGGCCCCATCTACGCCGACGTGCACTCGCTGCTGCTGGGCATCAGCGCGTCGGGCATGCGCATGCTGCGCCCGCTGGAGCGCTGGCGCGACTGGATGTCCTGCTTCGACATCGCGCAGCTGAACGAGGACGAGCTGGGCGCACTGGCCGGCGCATGGGGCGACCCCTGGCTGTTCGCGGCCGACGTGGTCGGCGACATGCCGCGCCTGCTGCTGGTCACGCTCGGCGAGCGCGGCGCCGCCTACGTCGCCTCGCCCATGTTCCGGCCGGAGCCGCTGCGCTGGCGCGACCGGGATGCGGGGCTGCGGCTGGCCAGGCCGCTCGCGGCGCCGGGACCCGCGCGGTCCGGACGGGTGGACGCGCCAGCGCCCGTGGACGACGGCGACCCGACCGGCTGCGGCGACGTCTGGGGCGCGACGACGTGCATGCGCCTGCTCGCGGGGGCGGAACTGGAGACGGCGATGCGCGACGCCAATGAAGCCGCCGGCCGCAACGTGCGGCACCGGGGCGCGACCGGTCTCTACGACCATCTGAAGGGAAGGCTGGCTTTATGACGGCAACGACGGCAACAGCGGCAACGGCGGCAACGGCGGCAACGGCGGCAACGGCGGCAACGGCGGCAACGGCGGCACCGGCCGACGCGGTCGTCCCCGCAGCCGCCACGGCTCCTGCATTGGCCGCGGTTGCAGCGGTTGCAGCGGTTGCTGTGGTTGCTGCAGTTCCTGCAGTTGCTGTAGTTGCTGTAGCTGCAGGACTCCAGTGATCGCCGTCCCTGTCCCCGCTTCGATGGAGGAGCGGACGTTCGACGAGCTGGTCGGCGCTGTGAGCGACCTGCAGGAAGAGCGGGTGCTGCTGGATGCCAACCGGCTGCGCTGGGTGGATCCGTACGGCATGACGGGCCTGCTCGCGATCGGCACCTGGCTGCGTCGCCGGGGGCACAAGCCGTCGCTGCGGCTGCCGGACAACACGGACGTGACGTCGTACCTGTCGCGCATGGACTTCTATCGCCATGCGGCGGAGGCGTTCACGGAGGTGCACGGGCAGGGGCGGCAGGCGCGGCCGGGCGGCAGCGACGTGCTGCTCGAGATCACGCCGATCCGGTCGCACGGCGACGTGCACGCCGTGGTCGATCGGGTGCAGGAGCGTGCGGGCACGATCCTGACCACGCAGCTGCACTACTCGCGCTCGGCGGCCGTGCAGTTCAGCGTGATCCTGTCGGAAGTCTGTCAGAACATCATCGAGCACGCGCAGTCGGACGGCTGGGTCGCGACGCAGACGTACCACTGGAAGGAGCGGCTGGGACGCAAGGTCGTCGCGATCGCGGTGATGGACCTGGGCATCGGCTTCCGCGGCTCGCTGTCCAGCGAGCACGGCACCCGCTTCGCCGACCGCTGGAGCGACGCGACGGCGCTGGAGAGCGCGTTCCTGAGCGGCTACTCGCGCTTCAGCGATCCGGGCAGGGGACAGGGGCTGCAGCAGATCCGCCGGGTCGTCGCACGCTGGGAGGGCCGCGTCACGATCCGCAGCGGCACGGCCCGCATCGCCGACGTCCCCGCATGGGACGAGCGCACGCCGCTCCAGCGCAACCTGCCGCCGTTCCCCGGCGCGCAGATCGGCATGGTGCTACCCGCCGCGGTGCCGGAGGCGCAGACGACCGGGGAGGTCGAGGCGCACGAGAAGGCGACGGGTCGGCGATGAGCGGTGGGATGAACGGCGACTACCTGCGCCGCTCGTCGCTGCGCTTCGACCTGTCGGCGCTGGTGCGCCGCTCGGTCGCCACGCTGTACTCGCACCTGGTGACGCGGCCGACCGGGCAGGCGCTGCGCCTGGGCATCGAGAGCCAGATCGGAGAACTGGGCGAGGTCTGCCTGTCGGTGCTGGACTTCGGGCAGGTGGCCGTGATCGACTTCTCCTGCGCCGACGAGATCGTGGCCAAGCTGATCCGTCGCTTCGCAGCGGACGAACGGCCGTGCGACGCCTACTTCATCGCGCGGGGCCTCGGCGAGTTTCATCGCGAGACGGTGGATTACGTGCTGGCGCGGCAGGGGCTGGCGCTGGTCGCGGAGACGGCGGACGCGCGCGTGGAACTGATCGGCGACGTGGACGACGTGGGCAGGCAGGCGTTCGCCGCGCTGGAGAGCGCGCGGCGCGCCCGACTGGATGCGCTGTCGCAGGCGCTGGCCGCGCCGCGCGACGACGTGCACGCGGTCGCGGAGCGGCTGGTGCAACAGCGGGTCGTGCTCTACGACTCCAGCACGCGCGAGTACGTGTCCCTGCGCGCGTTGCTCGAGGAGCTCGGCTGATCCTGGTCGGCCACGGCCGCCTGGCCCAGCGCCAGCGCGACCGCGCGGTTGCACCCCTTGAGCACCGCCAGCACCGCCGCCTCCCGCACGTCCTCACCGGCAGGGTGCGAGGCGACCAGGCGGCGCGGCGCGCGGCCGAACAGGCGTGAGGCCGCCAGCGCGTCGACCAGCACGTGGTCGCGCCCCATCGCCTCGACGACCGCGACCACGTCCACGTCCAGACGCAGGAAGCTGCCGCACGCGGCAGAGACCGCCGCGGCCGTGGCGCGCGCGGCGGCCCGCGCGGCCGCGCCCGGCGCGTCCACCTCGCGCGCCTCGCCCACGATCTCGTCGTGCTGCCGGTACAGCACCACGCGGATGGTCAGACGCCCGCCCGCGATCTCGCTCTCGAGTCGCATGAACTCGAGCCGCTCGCCCTCCACCACCGGCGGCGGCTTCGCCGCGCGCCGCGGAGGCTTCGGCTGCTCGTCCGGATCCGCCAGCTGCGCGATGCTGATCACGCGCTGGTCGACCGGCACGCCCAGCCGCTCCTCCAGCAGATCCCGTACGTCCCGCGCCAGCTCGCGCGGCGTGGTGCCCGGCCGCACCAGCAGGTGCACCTCGCGCGGATGGCCGTTCACGTCCTCGCGCACGTGTGCGCCCAGCACGGACGGCAGCTCCCGCAGGATGGCTTCCGCCTCGTGCTTGGTATGGCGTTCGGGCATTCGTTGCCGGTTCTCCGGAATGTCGAGCGAGGGTCGGTGGATGATGCGGGTCGAGGTTGGATGGGGCAAGGATGCTGTGGGGGTGGGGGATGAGGGATGAGGGATGAGGGATGAGGGATGAGGGATGAGGGATGAGGGATGAGGGATGAGGGATGAGGGATGAGGGATGAGGGATGAGGGATGAG
>Ga0207833_100109_pt1 | contig 84129 bp, 62 predicted proteins | sample TtaePargueraPR_6_FD_187753 | JGI IMG/M metagenome (GOLD analysis project Ga0207833, IMG submission 187753) | Aerobic enrichment media microbial communities from Bioluminiscent Bay, La Parguera, Puerto Rico - Tt and E1 (2) (SPAdes) | ecosystem: Environmental > Aquatic > Marine > Unclassified ...
TGGCCAAACGGGAGGCCTTTTTTTTAAAGAAAATCAAAACATTATGAGACACACCTTGAGTCTAAGGGCTCATTGTCTCAAAACCCCAACATCTCACTTCAAATATTTTTTAAATGCGTTTGCCCTGCGGTAAGACCCGATATCTGGATTTTTCCATTTTTAAATGTATATGGAATCCTGGGGGGCGGAACAACAGACACAGAGGTGAGTTTGCTCGAGCCTATAGGGTTTGAAACTACCCAACATTTTAAAGCAAAATCATTTGGTATTGGGGCAACACTCACCGGAGCATTGGGTCCCGTTTGGATTGCCTGGGATAACAATTACAATTTTGTTGGTATTGATGTAATTGTCGAACCTGTTCCTGCCTTTAACAGCAGTTTCAGGGTTGGGCATGTGATCAGGTTTCCTTATCAGCCTGAGAGATCCCTGTCAATTTGGGGTGGGGTGTTTTATCAATCCATTCAGAATGACACAGAAGGAAGTATACCTTTGCAGGATATTTTTCCGAATTTTGGCAGTGGTATTCTCATTGATTACCTCAATGATTGGGCAGAGAGTTTACCACCTGCACAAAGGGTCATTGTCAATCAAATAATTGATAAACTTGAGGAGATATCAAACGGGTTGAATCCGGGTGAAGCTACTGTAGAATACAAACTGGATAAAAGGGTTGCTGCTCCTTTTAATATTCTTTTGGGCGCCCAGTTCCAATTCAATAAAAACTGGATGCTGAGATCTGAACTTGGGGTTTTTGGTAAAAGAAGCCAATTCCTGTTGAACCTGAACTATCGTTTTCCATGGATTAAGAAGAAGTGAGGGGTGGGGAAGGTGTAGTTCAAAACTGAAAGTTGAAAAAAGTGTCATCAGTGATCGGTAAAATTGGTTGCGAGTTGCCGGTTACGGGTTGCTTGATGACAATAACAGCAACAATCAACGATCATACGGTTACGGGTTGAAAATACCAGCAACAAGTAACGAGGAACCAGTAACTCAATTAACTCAATCAACTAATTAACTCAACTAAAAGGTCGGGCGACAGAAGACCGAAGTAATCCATGCCGGCAACGAGTAACCAGTAACTAAATTAACCCAATTAAAAGGTCGGAAGTCAGAAGTTAGAAGACCGAAGTAATCCTTAATCTCAACATAATCAACTCAATTAACCTAATTAACTAATTAAGAAAATACCAGCAACAAGTAACGAGGAACCAGTAACTCAATTAACTCAATCAACTAATTAACTCAATCAACTAATTAACTCAATCAACCAATTAACTCAATTAACTCAATTAACCAATTAACCCAGAAACCAGCAACCAGCAACCAGCAACCAAATCAAACCTGAACTACCTCACCCACCAAAACACTGCAACCGATAATCAGAATAAACCATCCAAAAGACCTTTTAAGTTTCAGCCCGTCTAATGATTTTGAAGCAGCATTGCCAATAATAATTCCAAAGATGGATAAAATTGTAATAGATATTAGAAAGTACCAGTCAATTTGAAAATTGATCAAATCACCGGTAAAACCGATCAGGGATTTGAGCGAAATAATGAATAATGAAGTGCCAATGGCTGATTTAAAGGGGATGCCAGCTGTAAAAACTAAAACAGGCAAGATCAGGAATCCGCCACCGATACCCACAAAACCTGTGAGGAATCCAACCGCTAAACCTGATACAATGAGAATTGGGTTTAATTGCTTCAAATTTGGCTTAATAGGCATATTCTTTTTAAATATCATGCCCAATGCTGTTAGGACTACCAGTAAGGCGAAAATGCCGAGAATCAGGAGGCGCTTTGTAATAATAAGCGACTCAAATTGAATAATAATGTCAGGTATGGAAGGTACAATCCATGCTCTCGTAATAAAGACGCTTACAATTGAAGGAATACCAAATAATATTCCCGATTTGATATCGACCATTTCATTGCTGTATTTAAGTGCAGTCCCTACTATGCTCGTCGCCCCAACAATAAACAATGAGTAGGCGGTAGCCAGAACAGGATCTACCGAAAATATGTAAATTAAGATGGGAAGAGAAAGAACAGACCCTCCACCTCCCATTAACCCGAGAAGGACACCAACGATAAAAATGGATATGAAGCCAATTATTTCCATTGATCTAATATTTTGTTGTTAAAGCTTACTGAATTTTAGTATTGATGATCGTTGCAAAAGGTCCGTATTTATGTTGTTCTTCTGTGAATCCGTCAGCATAAGGGCCGAAAGGATGATCGTAGGGCTTGTCAGCGATATTTGCCCAGTCATCAGAAAGGTCCATCGCTGGTCTAGGCATGGAGTTTACGTATGCCGCCACGTCCCAGGCTTCTTCATCTGATAAGACAGGATTACTAAAATTCACCCCATAGGGCATGTTGTTTTTGACGTATTCGGCAAACTGTGTCAGGCGATATATCCCGGCACCCTGGTTATAGCTGTTTTTCCCATATAGCGGTGGGTAGATGTACTCCAAACCGTTTGGATTCATATACCCCTCGCCATCAGTGCCATGACATGTCTGGCAATACGTCATATATACCTTTTTTCCATTTACAGGGCTGGCCGGACGGTCAAGGAAGGGAAGCTCTGGCATACCAAAACCATAGGGGGATTCTTCTTTTGAAACGCCTTTTCCTACCCATTTTAAATAGGAAACTATGGCTTTCATTTCCCGGCTGTCTTCTTCCAGTTTTTGTCCGTTCATGCTTCGCTGGAAACAGCCGTTTACACGGTATTCAAAGGTTTCGTAGATGCCGGAGCGTTTCCTTAGTTTAGGGTATTCGGTTCGAACAGCGCCAAAATTGTTGGCGAATGGTTTTGTTCCTGCTTCGAGATGGCAGTTTTGACAATTCATTCCATTACTTATTTGTCGAACTTTACCTTTGGGTCCCAGGTAAACTGAGGTATGGACAATTAGTTCCCGGCCGTATCTGATTAGCTTGCCTTCTTCATTGTTTGGGATGGAAGAAGTATCGGGAGCCTGCCAAATATTTTCCGTATTGACTGGCGTTAGCTCCTTATCAGTAGCACTGTTTGTTTTGGTAGTCTGATCAATATCATGATCCTCCATTAATGGGGGCCTGCTTAAATTCAGGAAGGTAAGGCCTACGACGCTTATTAGTAGTACCCAAACCAGGGTGATTAATTTATTAAGGGCCTTGCTAAATTTTTGATCTTCTGACATAAATGAAATTTTCAATGGTGAGACTCCTTTATATATCCCCAGCCTTCGCTTTGCTTCTGCACAATCTCAAGGATGCCATCAGGCACTACATCAATACCCGGTAGAAGCATGTTTTCACTTATATTTTTTCGTAACATGGTACCATTGCACACTTTAAACGTCACATTCTCATGGCCTTTAAAATTTATGATGTCCTCTGCAACGGAAGATTGATTTTTTAGCACCATATCAATTGCACCGCCATACACCACTACCTCAAACTGAGAATTTGGATAGCTGGAGGCCATGGCTTTTACATGACGCATCGTGGTCTGATGAGTATTCTGATCTGTACTGGTAACATCAAAAACTATTTTTACCGGTGAAGATTGAGCTTTTACCCCACTAAACATTAGTGTCAGTATGATGATAGAAATGATCTTTTTCATGATAATTTGTGTTTTGCTTTGACTGTGAATAAGAAAGGAATACGCCTCATACATCACATAAAATGTGAACCGGTTGATTAGTGAATACTTTGTTTTCGGATTTGATATGAGGCGATGATCTTTGATCAATCCCTATTAGCCTCCTGCATAGCAATAGCCAAAGCCATGTTCTTGTGCACGACCGATGGCCCATACACCGGAGGGGACAATTTCGATCTCGGGTAGCACACCTGCCACCCATTCGGATTTTGTTTCTTCAGGGTCCAGGTTCATTTTTTGAGCGATCATTGAGCTGTAAACTGTCAGAGCCATATCGCAAACACAGAATTTGGCACCGCGGTTCTGAAGGTCTTTGATTCCCTGAATTTGCGGCATCGGGAAGTCACCTTTTTGGGGTGTGTAAAAGGTATTCCTGATTGACGGGGCTCCGGTTGAATTGTCCTTAACATTAAATATTTCCCCGAACTTATATTTCGCCCATAATTCATCTTTCATGGCAAAAGGAATTCCATTGTGGCGAAGCACAACCATTGCCAATGCATCGCTATCCGAGACACCGCTCTTATTATTGGTTTCGTAGTAAACCCAGGTCCAAATAAACGGAAAGCCGTTATGTGGTTCCGGAGCATCATAGACAATCCGATGACTTCCTTTCATACTTTTGAACCAAGTTTCAGCTTCCTCACCCAAATTGGCATTTGTTTTTGCGAAAGATTCAAATGGTTTGGTAAGAACAGCTAAACCTGCTGCCGATCCTACGGCCAATGATCCGAGAAATTTTCTACGTGAATTTTCTTTTACTTCTTTCATAGTTTTAAGATTAAAATTGAATAATTGGTATTTATAATTTTATGTTTTGCGGTTAATAGATCCTGTAGGACAGTTATTACCGTCTTGGTAAAACTTTTTTACTAGACATTAAATTTTTACATCCTTTCAAAAGAAAAGTCTGGTACGTGAACCAGCCCTCCTGTATGTTTTTCGTTCTGATATGCAACCGTCTTTTTTTCTTTGTTTCCGGGGATGTAGTATTGGTATGAATACCTGATCTTTTCTACTAGCTCCCGATAGTTTGAAACCTCGGTAATGTTGAAAGTGAACTCCTTTGGGTAAGATGTTTTTTGAATGATCTCAGGTAGGCAAGCGAGTGCCACTACAAAGGATAGGTTGATAAATAAATTGCGCATGGCTGATTATTTTTTGGTTGATTATTGTTGATTGATGATGCAAATTAACGGTGAATGACCCTGCAAGATCTATCGACCATGTAGCAAAGAATTATATTTATTTGTGCGCTCTGAAGGCAATATTGATAGAAATAAAATATCCTTTCAATCTCGTCTCAAAAACTATAATAATCGTCGCAAGAGGTTGTCAGAGGAAATAAATCGGGATCGCATATGCAACCCATCTTAGAAGAAAAAGCGAGTAGATTTGGATATGGTGAGTGGGAACGCTCTCCGCGGCTGAAGCCATTTCCAGTTAATTTTTAATTGAACTACATCGATCGTTTCGTAATCAGATTAAGGGTTTGTGATATACGAGCTAATGGTTTTCCATTCCTCGCCAATTATGTCTTGCTAGAGGAAAAGTTTTTAATAAAAATCAATTATCTTTTTGCGATCAACCATACTATGAAAGCCAAGTCAGTCATAATCAAATTAGCAAAGTTAATAGTCTGGATTGCAGGCCTTGCCATTATATTGGTTTTGATTGCGAATCTGGTTATTGATCGCCTTCTTAAGAAAAATGGAATCACCATACAGCAAAAAAACATTGAATTCCCTTCAACTCTCTATCTAAAGGGGTTGGACATAAAATCAGATAATTTTACGCTCCAAGCAGATAAAGTGGTAATTAACTGGTCATGGATGCCATTGTTGGAAGGGAAATTTAAAGGGAAATATCTATTCATATCACAGGCTGAAATCCATCAAATTGCTGCCCCAAATAGCGATAAAGACACCAGTTCCATCGAGCTTCCTTTTATTGATCTTGATAAGATCTATTTGAAAAATGTATACTATCAATTGATTGATCAATTAGATACACTTCAGCTGGAAATTCCCGATCTACGGATTGCCGGATTGAAATCAGATGGGACTATTCAGATTGACACGCTTATAAATAACGGAAGTCAATTCTCTTACGCATCGAATAAGGTTGAGAAAAAGCCTAAGCCCAATGGCAAAACTACAGACTCATTTGCCTTGTCGGACATTCCAAAGTTCAGTGTTCATCTGCTATCGTTTAATGACTGCGAATTTTTATACAAAAGCGAAGATCAGGTTTATTCTGTGAGAGACTTTCATTTCAACCTGTCTGGGTTAAGAAATAATGACTTGCTAGATGTTCAATTAAACGAACTTTCATTTGTTTACCAGGATACACTTCAACTTGACCTGACGCTGGACGAAGTTAGCCTTGAGCAACAAAATGGAGTCAGTTTGACAAACCTTGATTTCGATCTGCCAGGTCTGGGATTTAAGGCGCCACACCTTGAATTTTCGAATAATGGTGCTTTAAAAATAGCCGTAACTTTCCGGGATGCCTTTGTCCACACCCATTTGATAGAAGCGTTTTTCCCATCTTTTCAATTTCCGTTCCCCGAAGATGAACGCATTGATGTCAACGGTACTGCCTCATGGGAAGGCAACCAACTTTCTTTTGATCAGTTTGGAGTTAGCCTCGCTGAACATTCCTCATTCGTCCTAAATGGATGGATTGATTTTGGGGAAGATACGATCCTTTATGAATTAAATGTACCAGAGCTGCAAACCGTATCGACGGATCTCGATCATTTATTCAACCTGGGTTTGGAGGCCAATCAGAAAGCCATTCACCTGGCTTCTTCCTTTCAATTATCCGGACCGTTTGAAAACCTGGATTTGAAAGGTAATACTAATTTGAATGGTTTGCCGATCAGCATTACCTCCAAATTGGAACAGACTTCTGCTAAAGAAATCCTTATTCAATTAAATATGAATTCTGGGTTTTTGGATTTTTCACGTTTGGCAAGCATGAAAGAAACGAATGTAAAAACCGAACATATGTCTTTGTCTGCCAATGCTGTATTGGATTCCGGATTTAATTTGATGAATGCCGAAGCTTTTTTGACTTGCGATTCGCTCCTTGTTAACGACTATTGGGTTCATGAACCGGCGATTCGCCTGACGAAGAATAAGAGCACAACCTCCGTTATGATAGGTGCTGATCCGGAAGGTGTAAAATTGTTTGCTACAACCAATGAGTGGCCAATTGATATCAGTGATCTTCATTTTTCCGGATTTTTGGAGAGCCCCGTTCCCCAATTGAATGATTTGTCCAATCTGGTTGGTCAGGCCTATAGTAATTTTGAAGGACAATTCATTTACCATGAATCCGAACTCCAGTTAAAGCTGGGTTTTGATTCCCTTGATTTTCAGCCTTATGGATTATCCGACAGCTATTTGACCCATGGAAGCCTGTCTTTCTTCCAGGAAACAAATGGAAAATTGGGACTGAATTTAAGTGTTGAGGATCAGGAAATTGTGGGATTTCAGGCTGATAGCGATTTGATGGATTGGTGGAAACAGGACAACAAATGGGAGGGGGGATATCCTGAGGCGGCATTAAGTATGAAATTAGGGATCGATAGTCTGTTACTGTCGCAATTGACCGGTTTCTCTGGAAGTCTTCAACTCGATCACCTTTATCTCGAGACAAAAGATAGTTTATTGAAAGCTGAGATCGATTTGCCTGAAGTGCAATTTGAAGAGTATTTAATCAATGACCTGGCGGCAAATCTAAGCTATTCAGCTCATGACTATGATGGGGAATTGTTTATCGGGGGTATTGACAACCCATACACTTACATGGACAGCATTCGAGCCCGAGTCGATTTCAGAACACCGACAATAGCCGAATTTTCCCTTACATCCTATTTTCCGGCTATCCGGCAGGGCATGGAGCTTTCTTGCGAAATGGAATACCTGGACGATGGTTTTGTCATCCGGTTAGACAAGGAAAAGGACCTTCATTTTGGATCACAAACCTGGCGGGCGTTGGATAACCACGGGTTCCGGTTCAACAAGCAATTGGAGAATGTTTTAAGTGAATTTGCCATAGCCAACGATAATCAAAGAATAGATTTTTCATCCTCCGGTAACGACATGCATGTACGGATCAATTCTTTTGGCCTGGGCCCACTGGTTGGATTGTTTGCTGATGAGTTTCAGTTTCACGGGGACTTGAATTTAGACGCTACCTATCAAAAGGACATTGGGGAATTCAGCTGGCTGGGTTCAGTTAACGACATGGCTATCGATTCGATCGATCTCGGACAGATTAGTTCTGAAGGCATCAACAATCAGGAGGGATTTGAGGTAAATGCTTCCTTGAAACAGCAATTTGGCGATGTGCATCTGAAGGTGAATAAAAAAGTGGAAAATCCGATCCATTACGAAGCTGGATTGAGAAATTTTGACCTGGAAGCCTTAAACAACGTCCTTCCGGTGTTTGATAAATCACTTATTTTAAAAGGAAAGATCAATGGTGATGTACAAGGATCGTATGATGAGGAATTATTGGCAGATGGCCAGCTAAATTTGACAGATGTCATAGTCAATTATGGAAAATACGGAGTTTTTGCTGAAATGAGGAATGAACGGATTTACCTAAAGAACAATGAGATTTTGCTAAAGAAGTTTGAGATATCAGACAGGCAAGGTAACAAACTTTTTCTGGATGGCATGGTAGGTTATGAAAAGTCTTCCATATTCGATCTTCGGATTATGAGCGACCGGTTTACGGTTTTGGATGCCAACGATGATGCGGAAGACCTGAAAGGTAAAATAGACCTTGCGACAAACCTGAATATCAAAGGGCATCCTGATCAAATACATATCAACGGGTTTATCAATACCCTGCCGGGATCGGATATCGATTATCATTACAAAACCAACATCGCATTGAATGAGCTGGAAGATGAAATCACATTTAGATCATTTGATGAGGTAGAAACAAAACAGGATGAGAAAACAAAAAGCAGCAAAAAACAATCGGCTCCCATCAACTGGAATGTGGATATGGATATCGGAAATTCCAACATTTACATCCTTTTATACGAATCTTCACAAGACTACATCAGGATGACAGCCAGCGGCCAGCTTCAATTGCGACCGGGAATCGGGAATATGCCGAATGTATTCGGTGAAATAGCCAGCTCAGAAGGTAGTATTTTTTACGATGCACCTATGGTTTCTGATGTGGATATGAAAATTATGACGGCTTCGGCCAAATGGGATGGCAATATTGAAAATCCGGTTTTAAGTTTCCAGGGTGTAGAAAATTTCCGGATAGAGGCCAGTGAATTACCTGGTGGGGATCCAAATCGCAGGGAAAGGTTACCCATTTCGGTGCTGGCAGCTATTGATGATTTGAAGCTGAATGAGTTTGCCATCCGATTCGATATTAGCAGTGATAATGGCGAGGTTACAAATTTTATCAACAAATTGCCAAAAGACACCAGGGAAGCCTACGCCATCAACCTGCTTTTATTCGGGCGATTGGAAATGGAAGATAACACCCAATCAGGTTCAACGTACATGGAGGGTTTGGTAGCCAAATTGAATGAAATCTCAAGGCGGAACATCAAAAATGCGGATCTGTCATTTTATGCTGATAGTGAGGCTGAATCCGAATCGAATACATTTGGTACGGTAAATAAGGTAGGATATTCCTTTTCCAAAGGGCTATTCCATAAGAAAATAAGGGTAGGGATTGGAGGAAATGTGGATTTTAGTGCTGAAAATCATCCTGGAAGCAGAAAATTCAATCCGTTTGCAAACATTCAGGTTGATTATGTTTTAAGTGAAACCCCTGATATTACCATCAATGCCAGGAAAAGAAATACCTACAAAGGTGTGATCGAAGGTCAGGTAGATGAATCTTCCCTCGGAATAACTTTTCGCAAACGGTACCGGAATTTTTTCAACATTTTCAGAAAGAAAGAATAGGAATGCAGAAAACTTGGTTGAATATCATTATCATTTCAGGGCTTTTCTTCTACTCCTGTTCAGGAACAAAAAGCTTATCGGATGGAGAAGCGCTTTACACCGGGTCACGCATCCATATGAGGAAAGTTGAAGAAGGTGGTGAATGGGAGATGAAACACGATACTAAAAAGTTAACCAAGCTTTACTGGGAGCTCTGGGACCTGCCTAACGGAGCATTTTGGGGAACACCGTTTTTCCGCCTGATCCCAACCAAACTGATTATTTATAACTGGTTTTACACAAAAAAAGAGAGGAAGTTTAACAGATGGATGAGAAGGAATTTTGGCGAGGAGCCTGTGACCATTGAAGATGTTGACCCCGATCTGAAATTGCGCAAAGCCATCAATATCTATGAAAATCACGGCCATTTTGGGACAACCGGGTCTTATCAGTTGAATTATAACAAAAAGAAAAACAAGGCTTATATTCACTACTATCTTGAAATACCGCCTGCTTATACATATCATGATATTGAATATGTTGCTGACTCCCTTCAAAAATCCATTGAAAAACCCTTTCTCAATTTCCAGCAACAGGCCTACCTTCATACAGGGGAAGAGTTTGATTTGGACAGTATTAAACTGGAGAAAAAGCAAATGTGGAATTATTTTCAAGACCTGGGGTATTATTATTTTGACGAGGAATTTGTGGAAGTTGAAGCAGATACAACCCTGGGGAATAAGGAAATAGACATTCGTGTTCAGATAGATCAAGGTGTTTCCGATGCAAAAATAAGTCGTACAAAGATCAATGATTTTCAAATTGAAATTGATTCAATTACCCAGGGTAATATGGATGATAAATTTTATCGGTGGCAATCCGGCAAAATTAGAAAGGATTTGTTGGATACGCTGGTCCATGTTTCGCCTGGAGAATATTATTCCCTGAAGCAAACCAATCAATCAATTCAAAACCTTTCTCAGCTGGGGATTTTTGCCGCGCCGGGGATCAATTACAATGAGGTGGATGGTGATTCTTCCAGGTTAAATTCTGTTTTGTCAATGAGAACCCTCAATGCAACCACGATCGGTGTAAACGCAAGGGGAAATTATAAAAATACAGGGTATATGGGACCTGCTGTTGGTTTGAATCTAACCCAGCTGAATGTCTTTAATGGCGCTGAAAATCTCACTTTCAACCTGGAGGGTTACTACGATTTTCCTATTGGTGTGTATCGTGAACGGGTATCCAATTCATCAGGAGTTACCTTTGGGGCGGAATTATCTGCTCCATTGATCAAAACACCTTTTCAGTTCATCAACCAGACATATTCCCTGCCAAAGCAATCTGTTTCTTTAACCGCAAATTATAATAACAGAAGGGATTATTTCGAAATGGTGAGCTGGACCGCAGCCTATGGAATAACCTGGAAATCAAGTCCAAAGATTACCCATAGGATCAATTTGATTGATGTGACATTTTCGGATATCGGGAATACAACTGAACGGTTTGATACCGTGGTCGCTTCCAACCCGTCGCTAAGAAACAGCCTGATCGATCAATTCATTCTAGGCACCTCTTATACATTTCAATACAACAACAGCTCTACTGAAAGTAAATTAATCGGAACGTATTTTGAAGGAAATATAGAACTGGCTGGTAATGCACTTGGATTACTGAACACCATTTTTACCAATGACGAAAAAGGAGAAAAGAGAATTTTGGGTATTCGTTATTCCCAGTTTGCCCGCTTTAGTTATGACTTTCGTGCTTATTTGCGTTTGGGAAAGTATAATCAGTTGGCATTCAGGAATGTTGGAGGGATTGGTTTGGCATATGGCAATAGTGAATACATGCCTTATATCAGGCAATATTTTATGGGGGGATCTAACAGCATGCGCCCACTAAGTACAAGGACGCTCGGTCCGGGAAGATATATTGAGTTGGATCAGGCGGAAGTAAACCAGGTAGGGGATATGAAACTGGAGTGGAACCTGGAATTCAGGTTTAGGATTGGCCCCCGGTTCAACGGTGCACTTTGGACGGATGCCGGGAATATCTGGCTTTTGAAAGAGGACCCAAACAGGCCATATGGAGAAGTCAGGTGGAACAAGATTTTCCAGGATAGCTATTTGACAACGGGCGCAGGGATCCGGATTGATCTCAACATACTTCTACTAAGATTTGATTACGGTATTATCTTGTATGCACCGTTGTTTATCGATGGATATAAATGGGTTTGGCAAAATAAAATACCCCTTCACGGTCCGGTAATTGGGTTTGGATATCCATTTTAATACTCACCTTATAAGAATTGAATACCCCAAAGATCTGTAATAGCAGTCATAGTAGCCGTAGAAATCTTCTTCGAAACAAACTTCAGCACCAATGGTAAAAAAATACTCTCCTCTCCGGGTAGGGGTGCCTTCGACGTAGCCATCCCTTGTGAGCCTTAATCCGGGAGGTAGAATACCTCCGATAAGAAAATAATCTTCCAATGCAGGAAAGCATTCAGAATCCAGAAATACCCTTTCCTGGTAATAAGAATCTACCTGGCCGTCGTTGAAATAGTATGGGCTAAAGCCGTAGATCTCACATTCTTCACAACCTGAAAAGGTCATTATAATTAAAATCAAGATAAATATGGATAAATATCGGATTTTCATGGGTTGTTTAATTAATGGTGATGGAAATGGCTATTCCTGTGTTGATTATTGAGATCTTTTGATCTGAAGTTATTTCCTGCAATAAATAGGAGGAAGAGATGTTTACATTCGAATGATTATAATCAGCAAAAATTTTTGCTCCCAGGGTATTGGAGAATTGATAACCAAGATTTGCTCCAAGAATGAAGTTGAAATAGGGTTTTGTTTCAAAATCTAACTGTGTGCGCAACAGATTCTCTCCCTGGTCATTGTACAAATCAATCCGGATGGGATCAAAAATTGTGAACAGGACACCCACCCCACCTTTGAAATCAATGGTTAATTTGTCAGTTACCGGTAGCTCATAGAAAGCACAAACATCAGCAATCAGGGGATGATATTGGTCAGCGAATACACGGGTCGTAATATCTCCTTCCAGCACATCGGAAAATGCTTCTCCGATACCTTGTTCATCTACTTCCAATTGCTGATAAGAAAAATGAAATCCCACTCCCAGCCAATCGGGCCATTTGCTGAATGAAAACTTATTTTCAAGGGTAACACCCCATCCTCGTTGGGCAAATGCTCCGGACTCAACGTCATTTGAGCTAAAATCTCCAATTGGAATGCTGCCATGAAGGCTGATGAGGTATTCCGATTTTTGTGCTTCTGCTACAAGTACGATTAAGGAAAAGGCAAGAAAAGCCAATAGTCGTTTGATCATTTGAATGAGTTTAAACTTTAATAGTTGATGTAATTCAATTCCTTATCTACTTATTCGGGTAGAGAAATTGTTTTGAGTATGAGGCCAATCCTGTAGTGGTTGATGGATTTGCTCTTAGGGATGATTAATATAAGGTTTTATGCTGAAACGTGGTTTATGTGATGTTTAAAATTTGTTAAAAAGCTTCTCCAAAATTTATCAGGAAAAAAGACTGATCGCTACTGATCGCATAGTCAAACCGAAGGTTGATATCATTTTTACTGTCGATCTGCAACCTCAACCCAAACCCATAGTTGTAATGAAAGGAACCAAATGAAAGGTCTCTGTAGCTTGGCGCTACCTGGCCGATGCTATTAAATACAACGCCGCCAAACACCCAGTAAATAGGAAAGCGGAACTCCAGCTGCGAATCGAGCAATACATGGTCCCTGTACCTACCCCGATACGTTCCTCTCATAGAGTAATCTCCACCTAATAGGGCAAGTGACTGGATGGGTACATCTCCATGTTTTGATTCCGTTCTGAGTTGTGCTGCAATGGTTATCTTTTTAAAGGGGGTGGTGTAATAACGTATATCCGTTTTCAAATATTCATAATCGTATTCGCCTCCCAGACCCTTTCTGAATAACTGAAAACTCGCGTCTACATAGATCCCTGATTTCGCGTTCAAGCGGTTATCCCTGCCTTCCATTAGCAATTTCAAACCCAAACCGGATTGCTTGCCAATATTATGAACAAAGTTGATGCTGTCACCCGGAAGGGGAGGTGTGTCCATCCCCAGCTCGACATTATAATAATTATAGAAGTCATACATGAGACCCAGGTACCAATCTTTCCAGGTCCTGAAGAGGTAGAAAGTACTAAACTGCCAGTCGGATGTGATCAAGGTTCGCTGGTCTTCCAGGTTGGTTTCATTTCCTACACCAAAATACTCCATGGGGTAATCGGTGTATAAAAGGAAGGTGTTCCAAAGCGCCTTGTTCTTGTTTAGCATCAGGTTGGATTCCAATGCAATTTTGTATTGATCGTTTAAGGTGAGGTACCCAAACAAGTTCACACTGGAAGGCTGGGTAAATGCATCCAACTTATCTCCCTTGTTCAGGGTAAATGCATTGAATTTACTAACGCCAAATAACCAATTCGTTTCCTTTCCATACGATACATAAGGGACAGGAAAATACTTCATGTACCATTCCAGTCCCGCTTTGATTTTGTCTAACTTGTGAACGGTTCCGGTAGAATCACCGTCATCTTCAGGTACTTTTATACAGGTGGAATCACCATAAGATTTACTTTGTAATAAATATTCAAGCGAATTACCTCTGTTCTTTTTTAGGTATTTATTCACCTTTTGTTCAGCTTCATATGCATTAAATAATAGGAATAAGAGAAAGACAGAAGCTGAATTGAGCATGCCAGGTAAATTGGACAATCAGAAATTCATCACCAGGCCCAGACCATTGCGGCCTACCTGCAGGTTGAATTGAATATTTGAAGATTCCTGGTAACCCGAATTGTAATAGTCTACTGCCTGATCAGCATTTTTTTCAAACCACTTTTGAAACGGAATGGAAAGTACAGCACATCCGGCACCGATGTATGCGAGGTTCCAGTTAGGATCAGAATTCTTGTCAAAAGAGTCAACTACCGGCCACAGAACAAGGATGCTGGCAGCGGATTTTAAGGTGAGGGAAGCAAGGTAATTAAGCCCTACCGGTTTGACATATTCCTGCATGTTGGGATCATTTCTGAAAAGTGTGACCAATTGGGCCGGGGTCATTTCGATATCACATTTTTTGTAAACCTTTTTCTTGAATAACCCTTTTTCTATGATCTCAATGGGTTCGCTGATTGATTGGGCAAATCCAAAGCTGAATGATATTAAAATAAGGGTTATGGATAAAATTGTTGCTTTTGTCATTTAATTATATGGTTAAATCTGAGTTTGATATAAGATTCTGAGGTGTGTTATTTATTAACTTCATAATTTAGGTCAGAATTTTCTTCAAAAGAAAACATGATTTTAAGTTTTACACACCCCTAACCCCTCTCAAGAGTGGAATAACAGCGTTTTCTTTTGATTTGGTGCATTACTTTTATCGGATTCAGTTTGGATTAGTAATTATTCTTAGTTAATCAAGGTAAAACATTAGATGAAGGCCCGTATTGATGTAGGACAATTTATATTCTGATGTAAAGTCGGGAAGGTTGTCAAAAGTAGCCTCTACCTGTTCTTTTGCCCCACCGTAATCAGCAAAGATGCCAATGCCGGCATATTCAGATAATTTTAAATTGAGTGATAAACCTAGCAAATAAGTGAATGCCGGTACGCCTTCTGTCCTTAATACTTCGCTGAAAACCTCGTTGCCACTATTGTCTGTAATATTGATAACCATGGGGTCAATATTCGTAAACATGATGCCGATTCCCGATTTAAGCCCAAGGAAAATTTTGTCTGTCAGGAATATATCGTAAAAGGGGCCAATCATAAATGTGAAAGGGTTGTAATTGCCATCTATTACATCCACCGCATAGGCAGGATTACCAATTGCCTCGGTAAATTGTCGGCTTACTTCGTCCTGATCGAGTTTATTTCGTTGATAAGAAAAATGAAAGCCCAGATACAAATTATCCGGCCAGTTTCTTAAAGCAGATTTATTTTCAATTGTCACTCCCCATCCTGGTTCTGCAAAGCTGCCATTTTCAAGATCAGTTGATTGGTAATCTCCTACCGGGCTGCTATAGAGGAAACCTATGGAATAACTTTCCTGAGCCCAAAGATCATTTGCAAATAGAAAGATAACGGTCAGGATATATAATCGATTTTTTAACATGCGTGTGAGTTTGATTGTTTTTAATTGTATAGGAATCCATCCTGAATTTGAGTTTGTAATTCTTCCCTGAGAACACTTTTGTTCTTTAAAAGTGAAATTGATAAGAATTTTTCCAGATTAGGTGGCCTGCTTATTTATGTTTGGTCCCAAAAGGCGTTCTCTTGATCATGTAATCCAGGGCGCCGTTGTATTGATCAATGTCCGTACCGAAAGGTTCCCTTGTTTCAGAATATATATTTTTCCCTTCATCTGTGAAGATATTCAGGCTGACATGAACGTCGTATTCAAGAGTAGTAGTAGAACTACCACTTGACACTTCGTACCCTTTTGATTCTTTTTTATTGTTATCTCTATCACCATCTTTTTTCTCTTTGTCCTTATAGGAAGTTATGCCACTTCCATAAGTGGAAGATCCGGTATTTTGAATTTCCGTCGAACCAATTAGCACATATTCCACTCCCAGCATAATGGCCAGGTCCTTAGGCATGATGGTTAATAGTTCAGTCGATCCAATATTGTTTTGAGCTAAAATTGCATTTGTTGTTCGTGAGTCCTGTACAATCAACCCATTGGTATTATGTCTCAGAGAATTTACGCAGTTATTCTGGATGTTGTGTCCCATGGATTGAGGATCGACACCCGGATCATTGGAGATGATATCAAATGGTACAACGGCAATTTTATTTTGCCGGTCTGCAGCAGTAGTAGCCGATGCAGAAGTTGATGGAGCCGGGGAAGGTGCCTGCTGGGATTGGTTGAACACTTCTACACGTCCGCTGGCAAATTTTATCTGGCTTATGTTTTCCTTCTTTAGTTCGTACTCGAGGTCTTCGCCTGTGTATTTAAACTTGATTGCGTCACTAGAAACACCTGTGACTTTTCCTTCCTTTTGCTCTCCATTGAGCATAACTACAACGTCAGAAGCATCTTGCGCACTTACGTTTCCGAAATAACCAACTGTGAGGAAAATGAATAACAGAGTTGTTGATAGTCTAATTGATTTCATTGGTTTTTAATTTGGTGTTAATTGATGATGATTAATATTGATCCAATGAAATTAAAACTTTTGCTACATCCAATCAATGTTAACTTTAATAATTTGATTTGGTTGTCTTAACAAGGTCTTTGCCAGAGATCCAGTGTCAACGCTGAAGTTGCTTCGAGGAAAAAAAATCTGTATTGCAAAAGCAGGCTCCACTTAGACCAAGCCTTTTTTAATCTACATAAAATACAATTTCAGTAAAGTGGTGGTAATGGCTTTTACTTAACAAAACCTGGCCTATACTAGTGCAAAAGCACGCTTCGGAAAAAACGTAGGCATGGCTTTGTCAAAACATGCGGTAGTTTTCTCCAAAACGTGCTTACGTTTTCAGGAAAACATGCGGATATTTTTTTCAAAACATCAAAACGTTTTCTTCAGACCCTACGCTTTCTTGAATTCCAGCGTTTTGAGCATGTTTTTTAGCCTAGGGCCGGGTGTGAACAGAATCTTGCTGTTGCGTACGCTGTCTCCATTTACATCAGCCTCGTTTTCATAGCTTTTGCTGCTGATGCTAACCCGGAAATATCCAATTTTAATGGTAGCGTAGCTTCGAGGAACAACGCGGGGTTGCAAAAGCAGACTCCACTCAGACGAAAATGGGTAGGAAGATGGAAGACGAAATAACTTAATCCCTTATTAACTCAATAACCCAAGGCAAACGCCTTTATAAACGAAATCAAACCTTGCGTCAATTTGAAGGGATCAATTCAACATTCATGATCAATGTTTCTCCGGGGAACAAAGTGAGGTCGCAAAAGAAGACCCCATTTAGACAAAAGAGTTGTGTTCAGGTATTTCTTTCATGTTTTAACCGCTCTTTTTTAGCAAATTCTTTCGGACTGTAGCCGAATCTATCTTTAAATAGTTTGCTGAAATGTGAAACGCTATTGTAACCTACCTTGTAAGCTGTTTCTGAAACCTGATATCCTTGATCTAACATATTGCTGGCAGTGCGGAGCCTTGCATTTTGAATGATCTGAACAGCAGTTTGATCCGTAATGGCTTTTAATTTTCGATGAAGTTGTGATCTGCTCATATTTAATTTATCGCACAAAAATTCAACTCCTAATTGTTCGTTCTCGATGTTGCGATCAATAACCCTGTTGATATCTTGTAAAAAATCTGACAGCTTTTCGTCAGGTTCATCGAGCTCAGTCTTTGTTTGGAAATGATGAATCAATTTGTCTCGTTGATATAGGAGGTTTTTAATTCGGAGCAATAATTCTTCCGTTCCAAATGGTTTGTATATATAATCATTGATCCCAAGCTTTAATGCATCCAGTTTATCTTTTTCATCTGTTTTGGCTGTTAAAAACAAAAATGGGATATGATCAGTTCGGAAATCCTCCTTAATTTTTGAGGCCATTTCAAAGCCATTGAGTTCAGGCATCATGATATCAGATATGATGATATCAGGAATGTTGGCGATCGCCAGTTCAAGCCCTTCATGTCCATTGGTTGCCTGAATGACAGAATACTCACGGCTTAATAATTTGACCAGAAATGACCTGAGATCAGGATGGTCTTCCACAACAAGGATTACATTATCATTTTCCTTATGTACATCCTCAATTGTGTCTACTTGCTTTTCATTTTCTGTCAGACCTATGTCATTATTTTCTGTTGCAGGGAGTAATTCTCTATGATGATTGTCTTTTAAAGTATGATTCACCGGTAATTCAATCGTAAAAGTGCTACCAGAATTAATTTCGCTTTTTACGGATATTCTTCCATTGAGCTTTTCAACTAATTCTTTGCAAAACCATAAACCAATTCCAAAACCTGTGTGATCATGCGATTTGCTTCTTTTTACCTGGTAAAATCGGTTAAAAATGTTTGACAGGTGTTTTTCTTCTATGCCTACTCCTTTGTCGATTACTTCAATCTGAAGGGCCGGTATTGAATTTTTCCATTCTTTAGTGTACTGATAACGTAAATTGATTTGTATTTTTTGATCTGGCGGGCTGAACTTGATAGCATTTGAAATCAGGTTTTGAAGTATTTTTTGAACTGAACTTTGATCAAGATCCATATACAGTTCGTCAACAGCTGAATATAAATCAAGCGATATCCTTTTTTGGCTTGCGTGGTGTTTGAATTGAGAAATAATTCCTTTTACCTGTGTAACTATATCGGAGTATTCATAATTCAATTTCCATTGTCCGGACTCAACCCTGGCCAGGTCAAGTAACTGGTTGACTAATTGCATTAATTCAAAAGAATATTTTTTCAGGGACTTAAATTTTTCTCTGACAGCCTCCTGGTCAGTTTCTTTAATCCAATCATCAAGATTTCCCAGGATTAACGTCAGGGGCGTTCTGAATTCATGCGATATACCAGTGAAGAACTGGGATTTGAATTCATCTAATTCTGTGAGTTTTTGACTTTCACGTTTTTCATATTTTAACTGTTCATGTAACACAATTCGGGCTTTTTGGCTTTTGTGGATAAAATAAATGACCAAAATCGCCAGTAGAATATAGATCATGTATGCCCACCATGTTTGCCAAAATGGAGGATGAATCGTTATATAAATTTGCTTAGGTTGTTCATTCCAGATTTCATCATTGTTCGATCCTTTTGCTTGAAATACATAATCTCCAGGTGGCAAATTAGTATAAGATGCATATCCATTGGTGCCGGCATCTACCCAATTCTTATCAAAGTTCTTAAGGAAGTAGGAGTATTTATTGTTTTTGGGTTCAAGAAAGTCAAGAGCTGTAAACCGAAAAGATACATTGTTCTGATTGTGATTTAGTTCAATCTTTTCGGTAACATTGATGGCAGCATACAGAGGGCTTTCCTTTTGGAATTGATTGATGGGTTTATTGGATAAATAAAAATCAGTAATAATTATTTGAGGTACATGTGGATTGGATTTAATTTGATTCGGAAAGAAAGCAGTTATGCCATTGATCCCACCAAAGAAAAATTCACCAGATTTGCTTTTATACTTTGAATATCTGTTAAATTCATTGCTCTGCAAGCCATCTTCAACTGTATAGTTTGTAAATGAATTATCTGAAGGGTCAAACCTTGATATTCCAAGATTGGTGCTTAGCCATAAATGACCTGCATCATCAATAAGAATACAGTACACAAAGTTATTGGCTAATCCATTCCTGACAGTAAAATGCTTTATTTCCAATGTTTCCCGATCAAAAGAGAAAAACCCTCCACCACCTGTGGCAATCCACAAAAGACTGGAGTCAGGATGAGGTTCGATATCGAATATCTGATTAAAAGGTAAAGTAGCTTTTGAGTTGGTAGTCTGATCAAAAAGGTCTTGCCTATTTGTAAGGATATTGTACCTGATTAAACCTTTCATAGTGCCTATCCAAAAAACACCATTCTTATCACGATACAATGAATTGACTTTTTCCAGGTTACCAAATAATATTTTGTGCCTCTTGATTTTTCCGTTGATTGGATTAAAATGGAAGAGATTGCCAGTATTACATAACCATATCTGATCCTGCTGATCGATGTGGATCAGTGGTACAGAATCTGCCGGATCATAGATATGTTCACTTTTCCACAAAGTATGTTTTGTCAATTTCCCTGTTGATGAGGTTTGATGATACAAATACTTACCTGCACCAAAATACATATCATTTTGCTTGTCAATCAATATATCGCAGGCTATGGTAGGAGCGCTTGGGGCAAAATCATACCGATCCAGTGATTTAAGCATTTGGTCATATTGGAATACAATTCCATCGCTATCGATAAACCAAATTTTATTCGAATTATCCAAAGCAATGGAATAAGTACTATGAATGTTGCCGTTGAAACTTTTATCCAGGTGATGACTAAAAGATTTGTAATTGATCTTGGTTTTATCAGCTCCCATTCCTGCTGTTCCGACCCACATAAGGTTTCCTTTGTCTCTATAAATACATCGGATATTATTAACGCCTATTGATGCATCGTTCCCTGGAATGTTTACAATTTTCTTATATAAGCCTGTCTTTGGTTCAAATAGCAACAAGCCAGCATATGTCCCCATCCAGAGTACACCGTTTTCATCTTCTTCAATATCACTCACAGCCCCTTTCCACGATTGTTCAAAGAGACCGTCAGGATAGCTATACACATAAAAGCTATCCTCATCATTCTTGTTTAAGCTATGCTTAACCATTCCAAAATGAGTTCCGAACCACAGAGTCTCATTTTTATCCTCCAGGATGCTTATTTGAGGTTCTTTCTCTAGTTGAAGACCGATATCTATATTATTGAAGACAGCTTCTTTGGGATTTGGGAATTCACCTGAGGATTTTGCATACAAATTATGTATTCCCGATTTTGTTGCAACCCACATTGTATTTTCTTGATCCACTAAAATGTCCAGAAAGAGGTTGGTGTCATCAGATTTCTGTTTTTTCATATCAACCAAATAGGGGCCGGTAAATACGTAGGATGTTGAAGGCTGATTATCAACATTGTTGTCTGATGCATGATTAGCTGTACCTTTTTCATGGATTCTAAAAAGTCCTACACCATTTACAACTATCCAAATGTCTCCGTTCCGATCTTCACTAATGTGTGTAATGTCATTTAAATGAGATTTTAAGATGGAAGGACCGGACACTTGATTAAAAGTATCTCTATGTCTATTATATACATTGATTCCATTGGCGAGTACCCATAAGTCACCTTTTTTAGATTGAAAAATATTATGGATATCGTTGCCAGATATCGAACCGGGAAGGGTGGGGTCATTTCTGTAAACCCTCAATTCTTTTCCATCATATCGATTTAAACCATCATTAGTGCCCAGCCAGATAAATCCCTGGTGATCTTGTGCTATCTTTTCTACAAGGTTCTGGGATAACCCATCATTGATTGTCAAATGTTTGAAAAACAGGTTTTCATAAGGATCGCTTGCAATTGCCAATTCAAACCGTACGACAAAGTATAAAGCCAGATAGAATATTGTGGTAATCTTCATGAGATACCGTTCAGCTAACAGAAATATTTAAGAAATGGAATATAAAGAACCCATGAAACAAAATCATTAAAAATCGAAACAAAAACGACAATCATATAGGCTATTCATATTATAAATTTGTTTGAAATTGAAAGAATTGATTTAGCAAAGCTTGTATCGGGCAATTAATTCGTAAATAAAATTCAACAAAACAAAAAAATTGAAAGCTTTAGTTGCTTACAAATTTAGCTTCACTACCATAATAGTTACTTTATTTAAATAATTAGAGAGTCCGATAATGTTTTGAGCTTGGATGAAATCGTCTGATTATTGAATTACCACCATATGACCATAGATCACAAAAATTGGAAGTTGATTAAATCAACCCATATAAGGGAAGATTTTGAAGGGTTTGATGAAGAAATGACTTTTGAATTAATAGATGGGACTTATTATTATCAAAAGTTTTACAAATATTCAAGTTGTTACCTGTACAGACCATCTGTGAACATATATAAAAACGATTCTGATCTGATTATAAAAGTTGATGGGATGGACGATTTTGTAGAAGTCGAGGAAACGACCGGATATGAAAGCCGGATCATCAATGAATTTAATGGTTGGTCACATCATGCAATTTTTAAACTGCAAAATGGACAAGTGTGGAAGCAGAAAAGCAAATCAAATGAATATTTTCCTGATTTTCGTCCCAGGGCGGCAATTATAAAAGTTGGTAATACACACATGCTAAGTATCAAAGGAAAATCAGTTCGTGTAGAGAGAGTATATTAAGATGTTTCGATATCCCGGTAGGGTGAACCATCGTTTTTGCAGGGTCTTCGATCGAGACCCTGCTTTAATTTTTTGAAATTGGTTTGAATAATAATAAACCAAAAGGTCATTTATCAGTATCAATTAATAAGGCAAATCAATTAACGGGAATTATAGGATTTGTCAATAATGGGAATTTTTGTCGGTTTAAATGCCAATTCGATTGTGAGTGAATTTTAGCATTGTCTAAATGCTCGATAAATTCAACCGTTATTCAACTTGGTACAATATCCGGTATTTATTCCGTCTATGTAATATTTTGTCATGTTCTTGCTGGAAAAGAGGGGTATACTTCCATTTATTTGCAGTATTAAAACCAGCAATGAATATTGCTAGCCATAAGGGAAGGTAACGGGACTTTCAATGAATGTTTTTTAAACATAGGTTTTCTGAAAGACCTTCCGGCTTATTAATAGTTTAAATTATTTCTTACAACTTTTAAAATTCAAAATATTTCTGATGAAATATGTCATCTTGTTTTTTGCTTTTTTTTCAGGTTTATCAGCATCTAATTCACAAAGTCACGTCATATCGGGTGAGGTACAGAGTGCGACGGATCAAAGTACGATTCCCGGCGCCACGGTAGTTCTGGAACACCTGAAAGACTCGAGTATGATCAATGGTGTGGTAACGGATTTTAACGGCCATTTTGATCTTACAAAAGTTCAGCCGGGCAACTATTTGTTGCGCTTTCAATTTGTAGGTTTTAAAACACATCGAATTCCCGTTAACATTACCCAGGATCTGAATGTTGGAGTAGTAAAGTTGGACGAAGAGACAACTGAGTTAGAAGAGATCGTTGTAACAGCCAAAAGAATGTCCAGTCAGCAAAAGGGAGACACGACTCAGTTCAATGCTGATGCTTTTAAAACCCTCAATGATGCAAGTGGAAAAGACCTGGTTCAGAAAATGCCGGGGATCACCGTACAGGACGGAACCATTCAGGCACAGGGAGAACAGGTGACACAGATACTGGTCGACGGAAAACCATTCTTTGGCACGGATGTGCAGGCCGCTCTTCAAAACCTCCCTGCAGAAGTAATCCAAAGCATACAGGTATTTGATAAAAAGAGCGATAAGGCTGAGTTGAGTGGATTTGATGATGGTGAGAGACAAAAGACAATCAATATCGTTACCAAGCCGAACAGAAGGAAAGGCCAGTTTGGAAAATCAACCGGAGGTTATGGATCAAATCAGCGCTACCTACTTGGCACGAGTGTTAACCTGTTTAATGAAGACAGAAGAATCACCATTACCGGCCTTAGCAATAATGTCAATGCGATCGAGTATTCAGCCGATCCAAATAGTCAGGGAGAGAGCAGGACACAAGATGGTATCATTACTACCAATATTATCGGGGTTAACTTCAGCGATGACCTTGGAGAGAAAATTGAATTGACTGGTAGCTACCTGTTCAGTCATAAGGAGAATGAAGGATATTCATCGCTTACAAGAGGTTATGTTCTTACTGATAATAATCAGGTATACAGGCAGGAAAGTAAGGATAATAAGAAGAATATGGATCATGTATTCAATCTTCGGTTTGATTATGACATAGATTCCATGAATAGAATTATTGTAAGACCAAACGTTTCGCTTAAACACGATAATAATAATTCTCACTTTCTGGGAAATACACAGGTGGATAGCGGACCACTTAATCAGACAGAAAACTTATTGACTTCCTCCAATTCCGATTATGATTTTAATAATTGGGCCTATTACAGTCACAAGTTCAGAAAGAAGGGAAGAGCTTTTACATTCGGTTTGCACACCGGATACCATACCAATAAGGATGATGCCGATCGTCTGGGAGAAAACGTGTACTACGGTGAGGAGGAAAAGAATCAGACCCTGGTTCAAAAAAGTCATCGTGACAGAGCGGGCATTTCATGGGAAGGTCAGTTTTCCTATACAGAACCAATTGGAGAGAAGGGTCAGATGGAATTGGAATATGAAATTGGCAATAAGCTAAATGATTCTGATATGAGGACCTATGATGTGACAGAGGAGTTGAATCAACCCGAACCGACTTACGTATTGGACTCTGCACTCAGTAATACGTTTAAGAGTGACTACATGAAGCATGAGGCGGAAATCGGCTATCAGTACAGACATGACAAATTAAGGTTTGTGGTAGAGGCTGAATATCAACAGGCTCAACTACAGAATGAACAATTCTTTCCGAAGCCTTATGAAATGCAACCCATCTTTCAAAGTATACTTCCTACGGTTCGTGTAGATTATGAGTTTTCAAAAACAAACAGGATCGAATTTGACTACGACACGTGGACAAGAGAGCCTTACATTGGTCAATTGCAGGAAGTGATTGATAATTCCAATCCGTTACACCTTCGTACCGGTAACCCCGATCTGGATCAGTCAATGAACAACCGGTTCAGGATTCGCTACCGGGGACATGATCCTGAAAAGGAAAAATCTTTTTTTGTTTACCTGGCATCCAGCTTCATCCAGGACAACATTACCAATAACACCCTTGTTGCGGAAAGCGAGATAGAAGTCAGTGAGGGAGTTGTGTTGCAGCCAGGTTCACAGCTTTCACGGCCTGTAAATGTGGATGGGTATTGGGATTTCCGGTCGTATGTGAATTTTGGAAGACCAATTGAGCGAATTAAGTCCAACATGAGTGTGTTTGGTTCGATCAATTACACGAATAATCCAGCCATGGTTAATAACGAAGTTAATTTTGTTAAGTCAGGTAATATCAGGGCCGGGTTTTCCTTCAGTAGCAACATCAGCGAGAATGTAGATTTTTACTTCCGAACCAGGTCTAGCTTTAACGACGTGGAAAATACTTTACAACCTTCCCTCAGCACCAATTACTTTAACCAATCCACACAATTCAGTTATGATTGGATTATTTGGAGGGGATTGACCTATAGAATGGACCTGAACCACCAGGTGAATGCCGGATTGTCAGAGGGCTATGACACTAATTTCCTTTTGCTCAATGCCAGCATAGGAAAAAGAATATTCAACAATCAGCGCGGTGAGATCAGCATGAATGTTTATGATCTGTTGGCTCAAAACAGCAATATTCGAAGAAATGTTACTGAAGTTTATGTGGAGGATATCCAGTCGAATGTGCTACAACGATATTTTATGCTGACATTCACCTATAACTTCCGTCATTTCAGCAAAGGTACCACGATGGAAGATTACGAAAAGCTGCACAGCCAGGAGTGATTGAGAAATAATAGCTAATTCATTGATGAAATCGATTTAAAAAGTTTATGGCTAAAGCCGGTTTAGACAGTTCTTATTAGCCACGAGCTTGCCAAAGACATCCCTTGGGGAGAAGCCGCGTGGCAATTCTATTGTAATGAAATGTTTACGAAAAGATCCACGATTTTAAATGGTCTGGTCCCGACAGCATGTTGGAAGATCTTGAATCAGATCAGATCTTTTTCAATGTCAATGAAAATGTAGCAGTTATCCCTGGCACTACCTAATAGCTTTTCCGATTAAAGCATTTGACATGATAGTTTTTAAAAATTTTGATTTGCCAGAGTTCACGACTTTTATTTTTTCAAGGGATGAAATTGAGGTTCAAAAAAGGAACCGACGTCCGGTATTGCTGTTGGATCAGTTTATCGGTCAACCTGGATCATTTGTTTTATTTTTCTACTTCTCCGAAAATCACAAGGTCCTTCTTTCAGCATTTGAAAGCTGATTCTTAGCCCGCACAATTTCTAATTAGCTCCACGTTGTGTTTTGGATTTGCTGCAGACAATGCTTCAATAAAAACCATTGCTGTTGTAGCTGATGCCGGAAATGGACTTGTTTTATAAACTCTCACATTTCCATTCTTGTCGTTTCTAAATCATGAACAAATGGCTGATTGTAAAATCGTTTGCCGGTTGCTTTGTACAATGCATTTGCGACAGCGGCAAATGTCGGAGGAAACAATGGTTCGCCGAGTCCGGTCGGATCATGCTCATTTTCAACAAAATGGATCTCTATCGATTTCGGAGCTTCTTTCTGCCGGATCATCTGGTACTGATGGAAATTGTTTTTCTCCGGCTTGCCATCCTTAAATGTCATTTCACCAAACAGCGCATTACCAATGCCATCTACAATGCCGCCTTCACCCATGTTGGTGGCTGCGTCAGGGTTAATGACAATACCACAATCAACCGCGGCATACACGTTATGAACAACAGGTTTGTTGTCTTTCATCTCCAAATCGAGCACTTCGGCAACGTAAGTATTATGGCAAAAATAAGCCGATACACCTCTGTGGATGTTTTTCCTTGTTTCGGTCCAGTTTGACTTTTCCCTGACCAATCTCAACACACCGGAAAGGCGCTCCGCATCATAGTCATTGTTTTCACCGACCGGGTTGTTTTTAGCCCGATCCAGTAATTCCAAACGAAAATCAATGGGGTCTTTTCCCGCCAGCTCCGCTAATTCATCCATAAAGGATTGCTCTGCACCAGCAATAAAATTAGACCTGGGCGCCCGAAATGCTCCAATGGTAATATTGGAATTCAGTGACCAGCCCTCTGCCAGGTAGTTGTCAACAGCGCCTGCCGGAAACCGGTTGGCAGCTACCGCGTGTTCGGGGATGCCCCCACCTTTTACATGAAAAGCAATCAAATTATTATCCTTGTCAAGTGCGGCTTTGTAAGTTGCTGTATACGTTGGTCGGTAAATGCCATACGTCATATCGTCTTCACGGCTGTAAATCGTGAGGACGGGAGCATTTACTTTTTGTGAAATCAATGCGGCTTCTACCATGTGATGGCCATACGCCCGCTGACCAAAACCTCCGCCCATTCGCGCGAGGTTGATCTTAATTTTCTCCTTTGGCATGCCCAGGCTGGTGGAAAGCGCATTCATAATAAATTCAGGGGCCTGGATGGGGCCATATAATTCGGCTTTATCAGCCGTCACATCCGCAAAACAATTGACCGGTTCCATGCAGTTGTGTGCCAGGTAGGGTGCGGTATAGGTGCGTTCGAGAACTTTGTCAGCTTTTTTAAATGCTGTTTCAGGATCGCCATCTTTTCGAAGTTCCTGTGCGGCTTTCCTCGACATTTGTTCCATTTGGTAGGTGTGTCCGTCGCTGCTTTCCAGGCCGGCAGGCATCACAACCGTTTCTTTTCCCCGCCAACCTTGTACATCAAATGTTTTTTCCGGTGCATTTTCCCACTCAACTTTCAGTGCTTTTTTGGCATTCATCACTTCCCAGGTTGTGTTACCAACAATGGCCACCATATCCGCAAAAGAAGTGGTGTCAAACCCATTCCTTTCGTAATCATCGCGAAGGTTTTGGAAAACGAACACATCCCTGATACCCGGCATGCTCTTTACAGAAGACTCATCGATTGATTTTACTTTCATGCCAAATGCAGGAGGGTGGACGATCATGCTAATCAGCATTCCCTCTTTTGTGTGGTCCAGCGAAAACATGGGCTTGCCGGTTACGATGTTTTTACCTTCTACATTTTTCCGGGAGGTGCCAATAATGTGGAACTCTTTTATTTCTTTCAAAGCAACTTCCTCTGGTACGGGAAGCGTTGCTGCAAGGGAAGCCATCTCGCCGTATGAAGCTTTATTGTCAGATGCTTTATGGATCAGCATCCCATTTTCGGTCGTGATCTCACTCGCAGGCACGTTCCATGTTTGGGCCGCAGCATCGGTCAGCATTTGCCGGGCGGTTGCTCCTGCGGTTCGGAGTGGTTGCCAGCCGAGACGGATACCCTGGCTGCCACCGGTAAATTGCCTTTCAAATCGTTCAGGGAAGAAATCGGCCTGCTCAACCAGGACGTTCTTCCAGTCGACATTCAGCTCATCTGCCAGGATCATCGGCATGGAGGTTTTGACGTTAGACCCGAATTCCGGATTGGGAGACATAAGGGAAACGACACCGTTTTCACCGATTTTGATGTAGCTGTTCATTTCAAACCATTCTTTCGGAAGGGTCAGCACTTCCTTGGTGGTGGTAGGTTTGCAACCCGCCAGCCAGTTAAAAGTGAGCATCATGCCACCTCCGGCCAGTGCGGACGCTTTCAAAAATGATCTTCTATTGATGGATGTTTTTACAACAGTCATGTTCGGGAGTGTTTAAACTTTTTCAGATTTGGCAGCGGTTTTAATGGCCGCCTTGATTCGCAGATAGGTACCACAACGGCAAATGTTTCCATTCATGGCCGTTTCAATTTCTTCATCCGTCGGATTTGGATTTTTATTCAACAAACCCGCGGCATTCATGATCTGACCAGCCTGGCAGTAGCCACACTGTGGAACGTCATGCTCAATCCAGGCTTGCTGAAGTGGATGATCGCCATCTTCCGACAACCCTTCGATGGTGACAATCTTTTTATCAGCAACTGCGGAAACCGGCAAGCTGCATGACCTGACGGCATTATCTTCCAGCAGGACCGTACATGCCCCGCATTGCGCGATGCCACACCCATATTTGGTTCCTTTTAATCCGATAATGTCCCGTAGCGCCCATAAAAGCGGCATCTGAGGGTCAATATCCACCGTGTAATTCTTTGAATTGATGTTTAAACTGAGAGAAGCCATAGGAATGAGATTATTTCAATTTAAGTTAAGGATATCCTGTTTATTTGTCAATTTATAAAAACGCTTTCCGTTTTGCTTATGCTATTCAAACAAATCATTACGAAATTCAAATAATTAATGAATTGTACATTTCCAAGGTTGTTTTCACATGGAGAGTTTGGTCGGTGAGACACCAACCAAGGATTTACCAAATTATATCCATTCCCAAGGTTGGTGTCTCACCAACCTTTAATACCTGTTGTGTTTATTCAACCACCTTTTTAAAAATATCCTTCATCGTATCAAAATCCAATTCACTCATATCAACCAGTTTGAGTGATTTGACCATGTCAAATGTAGCCGACTTGTAGTGTTTGAAATGCGGGGTTTGAAGGTGGGATTCGTAGGCCTCTTTGGTGGCATATATTTCCAGGATCCTGATTTCGGTCGGTCTTTCCTTTTCATATATTGGGAAGATGCAAACAACACCCGGCTCTAACCTGATGGAGGCTTCCGCTTCTTCTTTGAGGATTGAGATGTATTCATCGATGTGCTCTGCTTTTATTTCCAATTCTGCGATTCGAACCATCATTTTATCCGGGTCAATGGTTAGGGAATTTGATTGGGCCCGGCTGTTATTCAGGAAAACGATTGTCATAAATAGAAAAGTGATAATGCATTTGAGGGTCTTCATGATTTGTGTTTTAAGAGCAATGTTCAATGGGAATTAATGAGTCAATCTATCAAACAAATTTTGACGATACAAAATCTTACTTGTCATTCCATCTGGTTTTAGTGAGATCTTTGACAGTGGCTCCAAGTGATTAGCACTTACGTCCATCGAAGGATCGTCACAACAGACCCCGCTAAGATGTAGTGGTTTTAAAAATATTATATCGATGGAGGTGATATCTACATCGAAAAATACACTAACTATAGTCAAACTGTTAAATGTATGAGAAATGTAATAACATCATGTGGTTTATTGCTTGTCGCATTGGTGTGCATCAATTGCGAAAAAGTTGTAGAACCCATCACCCATGGAGATTATTATATCACCAATAATACTACTGACAAACTGCATGTTCGTGCATTTTATGATTTCAATGAAGAAGAAGATTTGTTGGTCAATGAAATTAATCCTGGGAGTAAAGTCCATATTTTTACCTTTACCGAAGGAACTGGAGGGCATGTTATGCCGTCAAATGCCTGGACCGATTTTTATATTTATTCAGGGTATATAAGTGATAGTACGATTATCTATTCGTGCATTGAAAATAGTGACTGGGAATATGAAGGAACAAATAACGGGGGTCACCTGATTTATAACCTTAAGATTGAATAAAGATTTTATTAGTGTCTGACTGTCAATTAGGTATAAGTGAGGTCTTCCAAAGAGACTCCACTTTAGCGCAGGAGCCCTACATCTCCTGTGGTTCTTCTTCTTTTACACTCTCTATCCAGCGATCAATTTTAGCTCAAAAATATCCAGCGGAGGACAGCCATCCTCCAGCCTAATCCGGTGAAACTCCCGGATGTCAAATTGGTCACCCAGGGCTTCCTTTTCTTTGGCTCTGAGCTGAAGGATCTTTTTTCGCCCATTTTATATCAGCTAATTTTTCACAAACAATCAGATAAAAGGTGTCACCGATTTTATGATCAGATTAAAAACAATTAAATTATATAGTGAATGACAGACTATTCAGATGAATATTCTCAAAACCAGCCTTTATTGTAGAATATATTTATTTGTTATCATTTGCTTTCAGGCAACTTTTTCAACTGCACAAACTTCTCTTGAAAAGATTAAATTTTCCAGACCCCTGGCAACTCCAGATCTACACAATTCTTCCATCACCAGTATTTTACAAGATTCACGAGGATTTATGTGGATTGGCACGTCAGATGGTGTTTATCGATTTGATGGATACGAATACAAGGTATACCGGAATGATCCGAATGACTCTACTACTCTCCATAAAAATTCCATTCTAAGAATCTATGAGGATAGCGAGGGCATTCTATGGATTAGTTCAAATAACGGTGGCCTGCATACATACAATCGGGATCATGACAATTTTATCAGAATAGAAGCTTATTCTTATGATTGTGAAGTTGGTCAGATCATCGAAGACGACAACAAAAACCTCTGGATTGGTGGAATAAAATGGCCTCACGCCTTTACCGCCAGATTGGACAGAGAAAGCCACGAATGGGAATACTTCGAAATTATCCCTTCGAAAAACCCGGTCATTTCAATTTTACCGGCATCTGATAATACTTTTTGGTTGGGAATAAATAATACAGGGTTTTTTAAATGGAATGTAAAGGACAACTCTCTCCATCGCTATTTGGCTGACAAGTCCAATCCCAACAGCATCGTTAGTAACGTGTTTCGCAAAGCCATCAAAGACGCTTTTGGCAATATCTGGATAGCTACTCAGGATGGACTCAGTAAATTTGAAATTGCCACCGGCAATTTTATCAACTACAGTGCACATCATGGTAGTGATAAATCATTTTTGCTTGTGAATAACATTCTTGACCTCTGTTTGGACGAAAATTACATTTGGATAGGTACTGAAAATGGTGGGCTTAGCCAATTGAATACCAGGACAAACACTCTTAAGACTTTTCTGCATAGCAGGGAAGACCCTACCTCATTGGTAGATAATTCTGTGAAGGCTATATACAAGGATCAACAGGAACGTATTTGGGTGGGCACATTTTCAAAGGGACTGTGCGTATATGATAAGATGAAGTATAAATTTTCCGAGCTCAACGTTCCGCTGGAAAATAACATTGTAAATGCCATTTGGCAGGATTCTAAAAACCGTCTTTGGATTGGCACGGAAGGGGGAGTTGCAATGAAAGATAAGGATGAGGTAAAATACTTCAGGCATTTTGGACCTCAGGTTAAATTTAATAGTGATCCTGTACTAAGCATTTACGAAGACAGTCGTCAGCAAATGTGGTTTGGTACCTGGGCAAACGGAGTAAGTCGTTACGAAGAGGATGATCGGAGTTTTACTAATTTTTTGCCTGTTGAAAATGGTGTCAATAGCCTTTCTAATCCTAATGTCTTTTCCATCCTTGAAGAATCTCAGAATCATCGGATGCTATTCGGTACTTACGGTGGAATAAATGTATATGACGAGAGAAGCGATAATCCATTCAGGACCTATACCTCATCGGATGAGTTTGAATTTAACAATTACATTCGTACCATTTTTGAAGATAGCCAGGGAAATATATGGATGGGGACAATTCAAGAGCTAATCTGGTTTGATCCGGATGGCGGGAAGATAACCCGGTTTAACGAGGGAATTAACATAGGTTCCTCACGTGTAAATGGTTTGGTATATTGTATTGTAGAAGATAAAAAAAACAGGATCTGGGTGGGGACTACCGAGGGATTGCACATGATCATAAATAAAAAATTGGTAAAAAGGTATACTACCAAACATGGGCTTCCAAACAACACTGTGAATGGAATTTTGGAAGATGAAAAGGGAAACCTTTGGTTAAGCACAAATGAAGGCATTGTGAAGTTAAACCCGGATGCCAATTCTTATAAAATATATGATGTCAGTGATGGCCTTTTGAGCAATAATTTCAGGCCCAATGCCTTTTTTAAAAATAAAGAAGGATGGTTCTTTTTTGGAAGTGAAGGGGTAAATGTTTTCCATCCCGATAGCATAACGGAAAACACACACATTCCGGAGGTATACATCACCGATCTAAAGGTTTTTAATAAGTCTGTAGAAATAGGGGATGGCTCTGAAATTCTGAATAAACATATTACTGAAACGAACGAGATTACGCTGCACAATCAATATAACTTTTTTTCAATCAACTATGTGGCATTAAATTATACTTCGACCAACAAGAATCAGTACGCCTATATGCTGGAGAGTTTTGATCAGGATTGGAATTACGTAAACGATCAGCGAACAGCAACATTTACAAATCTTGATGCCGGCACCTACATTTTCAGAGTAAAGGCAAGTAACAATGATGATTTATGGAACGAACACGGAGCAATATTGACCATTCACATACTTCCTTCGTGGTGGCAGACATGGTGGGCGCAGCTCATAGGTATCTTATTATTAATAAGCTTTGCGGTTACATTTTATAAAGTAAGAATAAGCACTATCAAAAAGCAGAATAAACGGCTTGAGAAGCTTGTTGGAGATAGAACTATGGCACTTCAGGAAAGTCAACAAACCATCAAAGAACAAAATGATGAAATCAGGAAGAAAAACGAATGGTTAGAGAAGGAAGTGAACAAGAGGACAAAGTCTCTGGTGGAACGTAGTCAACAATTGGAGAGATTCACATTTATCGCTGCACACAACCTCAGGGCTCCCATCGCCAGGGTCCTCGGACTTGGGAGATTGATGGGTCTGATAAATAACAATAATATCAATGAAACTAAAGAAATAGCCGACCGCTTGGTTGATGCCACAGAAGAGTGCGATCAGGTGGTAAAAGATCTCTCCCTCATTCTTGACATTCAAAGAGACCATACTTCGGTAATTACCAGGCTCGACATCCGTGATGTGATGAAATGGATAAAAAAACACCTGGAGAAGGAAATTAGAGAGACAAATACTCAAATTGAAGAACAATTTTCAGCATGCACACATGTAAATTCAGTAAAAACCTATTTTGAAAGCATACTGATGAACCTCATTAGCAATGCCATAAAGTACAGGCATCCGAATAGAACCCCTGTTATCAAAGTTAGCGCTGCCAATTCAGGAGAACATATTCTTGTATCAGTTTCTGATAATGGAGTTGGCATGGATCTTTCCGTTGTCAGGGACAAATTATTTACCTTGTACTCCCAATTTCACGAACACACCAAAGGGAAGGGAATGGGCTTGTATCTGGTTAAAACACAAGTTGTTACTTTGGATGGCTACATAGAGGTCAAAAGTGAAATGGGAAAAGGTACCACGTTTGACGTTTTCTTGAAACGAGAATAACCAAACATCTCAAAGATCAACACATTCGTTTTTGCATGAACTCTTATTGAATTTCCATAGGGGCACATTAATTTTCAGATAAGAGCCATTAAGCCGAACTCATAGGATAAAAGCAAAAATCAAGCTCCCTCCCTTTGAGCATTTTCGATCCATTGATTCACCTTTATCTCCAGGACTTCAAGGGGAGGACAACCATCTTCCAGCATAATCCGGTGAAACTCCCGGATGTCAAATTGGTCACCCAGGGCTTCCTGAGCTTGGGTCCTTAGTTGAAGGATCTTTTTTTCACCCACTTTATAGCTGACGGCCTGGCCCGGTGTGACCATGTATCGCTCAATCCGCTGGATGGCTTCTTCTTCTGTCATGGGCTGGTTGTCTAAAATGTACTGAATGGCCTCCTCACGGGTCCAGCCTTTGTGGTGCATGCCGGCATCTACAACCAGCCGGATGGCCCGTTCAATTTCATTGCTCAACCTGCCCATGTATTGGTAAGGGTCTGTGTAAAGTCCCAATTCAGCACCCAGACTTTCGGCATACAAGGCCCAACCCTCACCAAATGCGCTATTAAAACTTGATTTTCTAAACTCCGGTAAATCGGATTCCTGTTGTAAGGCGATTTTGGTCGTTCCGGGGATAGGAACAATCCAGGGTTTTTGGGCCAGTACCCAAGCGATAGCTACCTGGGCCGGGGTAGCGTCTTTTTGCATTGCAATTTCTGAGACCAGATCAACCATTGCTCGGTTGATTTTCAGGTTTTCTTCGGAAAACCGTGGCACCGTATTGCGGAAATCAGTTGAGTCGAATTTGGTGTTCTCATTGATCTTGCCAGTAAGAAACCCTTTTCCCAACGGACTGAAGGGAACGAAACCAATACCCAGCTCTTCCAGTGTAGGAAATATTTTGGTCTCCGGTTCACGCCACCAAAGTGAATACTCACTTTGAACAGCTGCAACCGGTTGAACGTCATGTGCCTTTCGAATGGTATTGGCGCTTGCTTCGGACAAGCCAAAATGATTGACTTTTCCTTCAGTAATCAATTGTTTCACTGTTCCGGCTACTTCTTCGATGGGTACTTCAGGGTCCACACGGTGTTGGTATAAAAGGTCAATTGCATCAACTTTAAGCCGTTTTAGTGAGCCCTCCACCGCTTTGCGGATATGTTGCGGTTGGCTGTTTAAGCCGACCATCTTTCCGTCCTGAATATTAAAACCAAACTTGGTTGCAATAACTACTTCATCACGGATAGGAGCCAGAGCTTCGCCTACAACCTCTTCATTCGTATAGGGACCGTAAACTTCTGCTGTGTCAAAAAACGTGATGCCCAATTCATGTGCTTTTCGTATCAGATTTATGGCTTCCCGTTTATTGGTGGCCGGGCCATATCCGAAATTAAGTCCCATGCATCCGAATCCAATGCCTGAAACTTCCAAATTGCTGTTTCCAAGTTTTCTTTTTCCAATTTCCATATTGGTAACATTTAGTTGATAATGAATGGAACAAAATTACTAGTGCGGGTCGGTGGGAAATAACGCAATTGAAACAAAAGCTTACGAAATTCAAATAACAGGGAAGGAGACCTTTCTGATTTTACTGCAATCATGTGCCACGGTAAAATATGAGGCTTAACCCGGAAAATTCGTTGAATTTTCCGCCCGATGGGCCGACGTTTAGCAAAATCCTGATTAGAAGTGAAATAAGTTTGTTTTCACCATTAGTATAGAATACAACCATTCCTCAAATTTAGGTAATAAGGATTTTGATAAAGTCGGGGTCAACCCTGACATAACTTATTGAATAACAGAAGTTTTTCAATAAGTTATCGTCATTATTCATGTTTTTCACATGAATAATGCGGGTTAAAATCTTTCGCCTATGGTGGCTCCTTAATGAAGAAAATAATTTATGTAATTTTATATATTTGTATACTACCGAAAACCCAAAACTATGGTGCCGAACAGGTACTTCTTTCTATGCTTTCTCCTGATAGCAATTTCATTAAGCTATGGGCAGCCTGCTGATCTGACAACAAAGCGAATTCGGTTCGAACAATTTTCAAATGACCTTAATTTATCCCAAAACTCAATCAATTGTGTTCTTCAGGATCACAATGGTTTTTTATGGATTGGTACATGGTCCGGATTGATTCGATACAACGGTTACACAACAACAGTTTTTCATGCCGGGAGTGAACTGGGGGATTTGAAAAGCAACCAGATTTCTACCCTTTATGAAGATGCCTATAATAATCTTTGGATTGGCACAATAAGAGGTGGGCTTTTTCTCTATAAACAGGATCAGAAACGCTTTATTCCATTTGCTTCTACTGATAAACCAAACACCTTGCTAAATGACAACGTCCGTGCTATACAAGAAGACAATGAGGGGAACTTATGGGTGGGTACTGAAGGTGGCCTGAGTGTATTGCCGAAAGGGGATAGTGTGTTTTACAATTTTGAATTTTCGGCGGGATCAAACTATGGCTTACCTCACAACTATATCACGGATCTGTTCATGTCTTCTTCAGGAAAGTTATGGGTGGGAACCGGAGCCGGGCTTTGCGAGCTTTTACCTGAAATTCCTATTGAAAAGAGCAAGTTTAAGACGTACACATATGGTGATGACCCTCAAGACTACGCAGCTCAAAATTGGGTGATTCAAATCAGTGAATTCCGATATCAGGGTACATCAAACATCTGGTTTGCTACAAGTAAGGGATTGAAAAAGCTTGATAATGGCAAGATCGAGAATTACTTACCCAAAACGAAAGAGCAAGGTAAAAGTCTTTTTTTAACAATATTGCCCGGTGAATACGAAAACCCTTATCTACTGGTTGGATCCGACAACGGGTTGTTTTTTTTCGATCCGATCAACCTTAAATTCAAACGTTTTTTAAGTAGTGAGGATCGGGATCTCAATTTAAGCAACAATAGCATAACAGCATTATACCAGGATCGTGGTGGGGTTCTCTGGGTTGGAACAAAAAAAGGATTGAATAAGTTTAATACGTATCTAAATGATTTCAATGGTGTCCCTACCCGTACATTCGATCCAACGGGTAGTATTATTACAGGGATCCAACAATGCACCGATGGGGGATATTGGATCTCCACATCGGGGGGAGAGTTGTTTCGATACAGGAATGCAAAATTTGAACGCTTTAAATTTGCTTCCGGCACAGATGATGAATTTGTTGCCAACATTCAGGCGATGTTTCGCGATTCACACGGACGAATCTGGATTGGAACTTCCGGTTCCGGAGTTTATTGCTTTAAGGATGCTGTTCCCAGAGGTGGTGTCATTCGTGAATTCCTTCATTTTCATGAACAAGCCAAACAAAAGATCTCAGATAATTATGTGATGTCTTTTGCGGAAGATAATATGGGAAATATATGGATTGGCACCTGGGGATATGGACTTAACAAAATCTCTCCTGAAAATGAATCGGAATGGATTGATGCTGATCTGACAGGAAAACCCATTGTTGTGATGTTCGTTGATCATCTCGGTATTTTATGGATTGGTACACGTGGAAACGGACTCTTTAGCATTGACCCCAATGATGCATCCAAAAGCTCATTACGACATTTTCAAAATGGAAAGCAGCAACAGAGTTTTACTGACAATTTTATTAATTCTCTGTATGAAGATGAAATGGGAAGGTTATGGATCGGAACTGAAAATGGCCTGAAGTTTTTTGAAAGACAGTCCTCGACCTTTGGGCATATTCCTATCGCCGGAGTCGACAATAATGTAGTAGTAAGTTTTCTACAGGATGAACAGAGGCGTTTCTGGATTGCAAACTGGGAGGGACTCCATGTTGTAGACCCAGCCGTTCCCAATGAAGTAAGACATTACGATTGTCATGACGAAATCAAGGGTGGATTTTTTTACAACAATGTTTGTTTGAAAGATTTTGAAGGTAATTTACTTTTTGGGGGAACCGAAGGTTTTAATTTAATCAGGCCCTCCACGCTCATTCAAAGTCCGACTACCCCGGAAGTTTACATTGAAAAGTTCTCGATTGACCATCAGGAAATAAAGCCTGGTCATGTATACAACAGGAAAATGATATTATCCGAGCCGATAAGTGATGTTGGCGAGGTTGTGCTAAACCATTCACAAAATTCCATTTCTTTCGAATTTGCTGCCCTGGACTTCGCCGCGCCAGACAAAATGCGCTATGCATACATTCTGGAAGGTCTGGAGAAAGATTGGAATTTCACACCCTCAAGCTATCGATTGGCAACCTATTCAAATCTTAATCCGGGCTTTTATACTTTTAAGGTTAAAGCATCTAGCGTTGATGGTCGATGGACTGAAACCATCAGCTCGGTTGATATCGAAATATTAAATCCCTGGTGGGGAACAATTTGGGCAAAAATTTTCTACACTGTCCTGATTGGATTTATCCTCTATTTAGCAAGAAAATTAGTGCTGTTTCGGGCCAATGTATTGCACGAGCTTAAGCTGGAACGGGTTCAGTGGGAAAACATGGAAAAGCTCAACCGGGCAAAGCTTCAGTTTTTTACCAATATTTCTCACGAATTCCGTACCCCATTGACCTTGATCATTGGCCCTTTGCAATCTATGTTATCCAAACTGGCCGTTGATTCAAAGATTTACCATCAGGCCCATCTTGCGAATGAAAATGCACAGCGTCTTCTTCGTCTTGTCAATCAGTTACTGGATTTCAGAAAGGTAGAGACGGAAAACATGAAACTCTCTGTTTCTGAGGGGAACATCGCGAAGCTGATTCATGAGATTGCACAGTCCTTTGAACCGATGGCAGAAAATTGCCGGATTTCCCTTGCAGTGGAAACCAGGAATAATATACCACTGTGGTTCGACAGGGATAAGTGTGAAAAGATTTTTTTCAATTTGATTTCCAACGCTTTTAAGCACACACCTGAGGGAGGGAAAATCACCATTTCCATCAATGAGTTTGATGAAGATGTTGCTATTTCTGTATGGGACAACGGTCATGGTATCAAGAGTGCACATATGGAAAACATTTTTCAATCATTCTTTTCTTTCGATGAAGATCGATGTCATTCCAGTACGGGAATCGGCCTTGCATTGGTGAAGGGACTTGTTGAGCTGCATCGTGGATCGATTCACGTGGAGAGTGAAGAAAATTCATTCAGCAAATTTTCAGTGTCGTTTAAAAAAGGCAAGGCACACTTTCGTAATGATGAGCTGGTAGAGATATCGAAATTGTCTACTCTTCGATATGAGCAGTCAACCGTTGCACAAGAAAGGTTGGAGCATTCTGAAGTTTGCGAAGGGGCTAATCAGGCGAAACTACTGGTTATTGACGATAATGATGAGATGCGTGCCTATATCAGTTCAGTCTTCGATTCTACATTTCAGGTTATTGGCGCAGTTGATGGGAATGAAGGTCTCACTTTAGCTAAAGATCTAGTACCTGATGTTATTATCACAGACGTCATGATGCCGAAGTTAAATGGGATCGAAATGTGCAAGAATTTGAAGCATGACCTTAAAACCAGTCATATCCCGGTAGTGATGCTTACCGCACGGGGATCCCTCGATTTTAAGCTTGAAGGATTGGAAAGTGGTGCTGATGAGTATGTAACCAAGCCATTTAGTCCAATGGTCCTTCAACTTAAAGTGAAGAATTTGATATCCAGGAGAAACGCACTTCACGCGTACTTTAAGGGACAAGGAGTTCTCAACATCGAACCAAAGCGTGTCATTCTTTCATCTGCTGACGACCAATTCATAAAAACAGCTCTTGAACTTGTGGAGTTGAATATGAGCAATGCTTCCTATACTGTAGAAGGAATGAGCCGGGATATTGGTATGAGCCACACCCAGGTTTATCGTAAGATCAAGGCGCTTACGGGCCAAACAATAAATGAGTTTATCAGGGTCATCCGGCTGAAACGAGCCGCACAATTGCTTGAACAAAACCAGCTAACCGTTTCTGAGATTACCTACCGGGTAGGTTTTATCGACTTACAGCATTTTAGAGAGTGTTTCAAGAAGATGTATGGGGTGACCCCCTCTCAATATGCACACAGGTACGACGAGTCAGCATAACTTTATCGAATTTTAAATTCAGGTAAAGTTTCAATGTATTATCGACTCACTTCAAAATGAAATGTTTCTTGACGTTCCTGCATGGTCGATGATGTCAATAGCAGAAACATTTTCAGTAACCGAAATAAACCGGGCCGATTGGGACAAGAAGGAAGACCCATAGTAAAATTCTTCCTTCCGAATACTTCCGTTTTTAAAATGAATGATAGCCATGCGATCTTCCGGGTTGGTTTTGATGAGCCGTCTTTGTTGTTTTAGTTCAAATAGCTTAAGATCATCATTATTCTGGCTTGCAGCAACCAGATAGTTGCCTTTGCTTCCTGCCAATTTTATCAAGCCTTTTCCATTGCCCGGAATGTATATCCCACTATATTGAATGGTCAGCGGCGCAAACCCTCCGTTACCATCTCCCTTTAACAACAGGCCATTCAACGCATCGTATCGCCCAATGGAAATATTGGTGCCATAATCATTTCCATTTATCAACACATCCAGGTTGCCATCTCCATCAAAATCATCAGCAATCATCGCATTGATAACTGAAACTTGCGCTGCCAATGGTAGTGGAACCATTGTGAATTTACCCTTACCATCATTCCGGATAAAACAACTTTGCAGCATATTAGCTTGTAGTCGCAATGCATTTGCCTTTGAATTTTGCGGAATAATATCGTCCATTGTAGCAACTGCAAAGGTTTTATATTGCTCAAACTTATTTTTTAATGCAGGCATTCGCTCTATAATATCATCCCGCCCGTTGACGGGAAATTCCTTCAAATCACCATTCACATCAGGGAGGTATAGGGATGGAATGGCTAAATAGTTTCCATTGTTGACAAAATCAGCCGCTGTTACGTAAACCGGATACTGGTCGCTGGCCTGGTATAAGGTGTTCAGCCCCACATTGCCAACAATATAATCAGTACGTCCTGTATGACGAAAGTCCCCTGCGACAATTGAGTTCCACCATCCCAACTTATTACGGATACCCGTGCTATCCGTAATGTCCTTAAACTTTCCGTTTTGGTTCTTTAAAAAAGTGACGGGCATCCATTCGCCTGTTAATATCAGATCAGTTTCACCATCATCATTAAAGTCCGTGAACAGGGCATCGGAAATCAGCCCTATATTTTTTAATTCGGGTGCCACTTCATCCGTAACATCCGTGAATTTTGCCTGGCCGTTTTCCGAATCGTTCCTGAAAATAAAACTGCTTACCGGCTTTGGGTAGTAACCTGGATCCACACGGCCACCTACGAATAAATCAAACTTCCCATCTTTATTATAATCAAATGCCCTTACACAAAGTTTACTGGTATAATTTCGAGGTAAAGCAGCACTGTCTGGGATAAAATTTCCTTTGCCATCGTTGATGTAAAATCTATCCTGATAGCCCGGATTACCAGAAGCATCGCGAAAACCGCCACTGACCACATACACATCTGGTTTATCATCACCATTGGCGTCAAAAACCAAAATGCCCTCGTCTTTGTACCTACCGGAACCTGGTCTCGTTTTATATAGGTCCTTTTGAATAAAGGAACCATCGGGTTGTTGTATGAAGAGTTGTGCCGGGTTGGCAGAATTTCCACCGATTACCATATCATCCAAACCGTTTCCATCAATGTCAGCAGCAGCCAACGCAGGACAGTATTCCGAGAATTTATGGGGCAGAATGGATTGAACATTAAAATCAACAAAATCAAATTCCTTGTGTGCATAGTCAATGCCCAACTGCCGGGTTACATTGTTAAACAGGGCCATCGAAGGCATTTCCTGCTGTTCAGGTGCCTGGATTTGATCAGCATTGTCCAGGCTTACTGATAAGACCTGATCGGCTTCTATATTTTTTAAAACCTGCTTTTTACCAGCAGGCCACTGTATGACCGCTGAGTCAACCATTGTTGTGTTTCCTAAGCCGAAATGGGCTGCTCCCTGCATCGTGGAAATGTAACCCCGGTAGGGGGTGTTTTCATAGGCTTGTACTTTGCCACTATCGTAGTAGATGGTTATCATGGCACCAAGGCCATTTATATTTTGAGAACCGCCTTTAAACCTGACCTGTAGGAAATGACTGGAATCGGTTTCCTTATCACGTACCGTGTTCCGGTACAATAAGGCCTCATCGTTAATGTTGTTGATCACGATATCCATGTCGCCATCATTGTCAAGATCGGCATAAGCGGCCCCGTTACTATAAGTCAGTTGCTTCAATCCCCAACTATCAGTTACATCAGTAAATGTGCAATTGCCATTATTCCGAAAACCAAAATTGTCAAGTTTAGCCTCAGGTATCAGTTTAATTTGTTCCAACAGAGGCAATGGCCTGACAGCATTTTGACGATAATTTATAAAGTCATTATCGCTTACGTCTTTGGGAAAGCCATTGGTGACAATAATATCCCGGTAACTATCATTGTCAAAGTCAGCTACAAGTGGGGCCCAGCTCCAATCTGTCTGAGAAATACCACTCATAAAACCAATGTCACTGAAAACCGGCGCCCCTAATGAGTCATTGTCCCCGATCCTTGGCCCCATATTCAATGACAGGCTATTTCGCACATACTGGTAGTGGTATCCAAACTGTTCCATATTCCGGTAGGTGGCATAGTTAGTAGTGGTTGCCATCGTCTTTTTACGGTAGTTGTCGGGCGGACTCATGTCCAGCTCTATTACATCAGCCAGTCCGTCATTATTGATATCAATGATATCATTGCCCATTCCATTGAAAGAAGTGTGTTTGAAATAGTCTTTGATGCGGTTTGAAAAAGTGCCATCCTGATTATTGATATACAAAATATCGTCTGATAAGAAGTCATTGGCCACATAAATGTCTTTATAACCGTCATTATTAAGATCGCAAATGGTCGCTGCGTGCCCATAGCCATGCTCAATTATACCTGCTTCATCAGACACATCACTGAAAACGGGATGCTTTGACACCGAATCCATCTCGTTTCGAAACAACCTGCCACGGTTAGGACCTGTGTTGCTTTTATTTCGTTCGAGAAAAACAAAAACATTGTATCCATTGGATGCCTCATTAACCGTCAGGTACATATCGAGGTCTCCATCATTGTCATAATCAAAAAAAGCAGCCATTGTAGACTGAACATGAATATCCAACCCATATTCAGCAGCCATGTCCTGAAAGTGTGGGATACCTGTTTTGTCCGTTCCCTGGTTTACGTATAAAATATTCCTCCTTCTCAGTGAGTCTTTATAGATCGTGTTACAGATATAGATGTCCATTAAACCATCGTTGTTGATATCAACTATGGCCGCACCTCTTGCCCATCTGCCCATTCCTTCCACACCTGCTTCGACAGTTACATCTTCAAATTTAAAATCTCCTTTATTTAGATATAGCTTGGAAGATGTCATATTGCCGGTAAAATAAATATCCTGTAGGTTATCATTATTAAAATCACCAATACCAACCCCTCCACCATTGTAGGTATTGACCACATTCAATGAGTTGATGGAATCGTTTTCGACGATGTGGTTATTGAATGTTATACCGGAGTGCGACGATGAAATTTTCTCAAATAAAGTGTGCTTTGATTGACAGGCCGCTAAGCAAAAAAGAAATGTCCAAAAAAATAAAAACTGCTTTGTATTCATGATTCTGTAAACAACTGTATCGTAAAAATAAAAAAAAGGCTTCTCTTTTGGAGAAAGCCTTTTTTTCTGTGATCCACAAATATCAATATCCAGGATTCTGTGTTAAATTCGGGTTAAGGGAAATGGCTACCTGTGGTATCGGTAAGAGTGTTTTATTTGGTGTAAGTGAGGTATTGTATAACCCATGTAATTCACCATCGTTAGATGGGCCCGGCGCCGGGTTTGGAACGGGTTCATAACTTCCATCTACTGTGCCATTGGCAGTATTTATGAATTCAATGGCTTCATCTGTGCCTGCTCTGCATAGAAGATAGAAAGTAGAATATTCACCTGTCAATTCATGCCTGTACTCGCTCAACACCATTTGCAGAGGATCGGTAATTGGGTCAGCCGGAGTGCCATCATAATTAGCTCCATCTTGCATTTCATCAGGCGCTGTTCCTCCCCATGCCCTGTCTCTGACTAATTTCAGATCGGCCATAGCGCCAGGTATGTCACCGGTGCGTACTTTGCATTCGGCCCTGCTTAACAGTACTTCTGCATAGCGCATGAATATCTGGTTCTGGTCACCGAAGATTTTTTGTGGACCATAATTTCCGGTAAGGTTGTAATCCCTCCATTTCTTTGCACAGAAATATCCTGTGCGACCACCATCGTTGCCATACCATGGCCTTGTAACCGTACCTACCGTGTTCAAAATATTGCCTTCATCAGAAGTATATTTTGGATCACCGGCAGCATATCCTTCTGCTACAGGAATGTACCCCTGGATTCCTCCCAACTCACTGACAATACCCGGGCTGACCAGGCTGTCGCCAGGTCCGACTATGGTAAGCAGTTTACGCAAGTCTCCATCCTGATATGAAAGCCAAAGAGCAGGGTTGCCATAATCATAGCCTTGTTGGGTTATTTCCTCAGGCCAGCTGAAGCTATCTATCCAGGCGATTTCACCACCTGGTGGGTTCCAGCTTCCTCCCCAGTCCTGCGTTCCACCGTCTGGCACAGCAAATTGGATTTCAAACAACGATTCATCATTGTTTTGGTTATCGTACTCATGCACATCGGCAAAGTTTGAAAGCAAGCTATAATTGTTAAACTCCGGATTATTAAAAACTGCTAAAGCGCCTGCATAATCTTTCAACCACATGAGAGCGGCGCCTTCATAGGCATAAGCAGCTCCTTTGGTAGCCCTGCCCAGGTCTGCATCCGGAAGATCAACTTTCGACAACAATAATGTTTCAGCCATTCGCATGTCTTCCACTACCTGCATGAACACCGAATCCCTTGAAGCTCTCGGGGTTAAGCCATCTGTATAAGGGCTTAATTCAAGTGGCACTCCTCCAAAAGAAGCAGCGAGATAATAATAGGTCATGCCGCGTAAAAAATACGCTTCACCCTTTAGACGATCAGCTAGCTCTTGAGAAAGGATTCCCTTTTCCAGTGCATTATCGATCACAGGAAAGGCGGAATTTGCCCGGGCTATGCCAATATAGGATTGGTTCCAGAAAACAGTAATTCCGCCAAAAGTGGCAGGTATCTCGTAGTTATTCCAGAATACATCTGCTCCCCAATTAAAAAAGTCATGTGTTCCGAAATTGGCTCTGTACCAAATACATTTTTTAAGCAGGTCACTATTCTGGTATGTGTCGTAAATACCATTTATCAAACCGATAACATCCTCGGGCTTATTGAAAGAGGCATCGACTGTAGTCTGAAAGGTATTGGTTTGCTCCAGAAAGCTTTCACTACATGCCCAAAACAAAGCGAATGAGACGAGGACGATTGTACATATGATAATATTGGTTCTTCTCATAATTGTCAAATTTGAATACTGATTTAGAATGTAACGTTTAACCCAAAGGTGTAGGTCCTTGAGGAAGGATATGTTCCGTTGTCAACCCCGTTTTGAGTTGGGTTCACACCATTGTCTCCCTGCATGCCAATTTCAGGATCTAGTCCGCTGTAACTTGTAATGAAGAACAGGTTTTGACATGAAACGTACACTCTTAGTCTTGAAATTGAATTATTAAACAAAGTGTTTGGGAAGGTATAGCCAAGAGAGATATTTTTCAGTTTCACGAAGGTACCATCTTCAACCCATACATCTGATGGAACATTGTTGAGCGTATTGTCATCACTATGCAAGGCGCGGGCATAGGTATCAGAAGGGCGGTCAGGCCTCCAGAAATTTTCATAGTATTCCTGGCTCACATTCTGAACACCTTCGGACCCCCTTTTCTGGAAGCTCTGCAGATTGGATTCTACATAGTTAAGTATTTTGTTGCCAAAGCTGCCGTAAAAAAACAGGTTGAAATCAAATGCTTTGTAAGTTCCGTCAAAGGTAAGACCTCCGAAGAATTTAGGTTGGGGGCTTCCTATACTTGTTCTGTCGTCTGCATCTACTTTGCCATCAGGCACTCCATCGGGACCACTTATATCAGCAAAATAACGGTCGCCGGGTCTCGTTGCAGCTCGATAATATATTCCGTCCGGAGCATTCTGGTTCAGCTCGTCGATCTGTTCTTGTGTTTGAAATATACCTAAGGATTTATAACCAAAGAATTCACCAACAGGGCCGCCTACATACGAACGTGAAAATTCATCCCATCCCTGGCCGGGTAAGGTTACACCTCCACCAAAATTGCCAACAAAGTCAGTCCCTGATGTGATGCTCGTAAGAGTGTTTTTGACTCTGGTAATGTTTAGACCGGTTCCAAACTGAAAGTCTCCACCAATCTCGCTCCTGTAATTCAAAGCAATCTCAAACCCTTTATTGTTCATGCTTCCCACGTTGCGGGTGATAAAGTTGTACCCTGTTTGTGCAGGTGCTGCCAGCGTCAATAGAAAATCCTCAGAATCCCTGTTGAACCAGTCGGCTGTTACCGTAAATGCCCCCTGCAGAAATGAAACATCTAACCCGATATCAGTTTGTTCATTCGTTTCCCATTGCAAGTCGGGATTAGCAGGCTGGGTTTGGCCTAAGCCATTCTGATATATTTTGTTAAACGGGTAGCCCATATTGTCCTGACCGCCGCCATTAAGGCTGGCAGGGAAATTTCCGGCATACAGCGCCTGATATTGGAATAACCCAATGGGTGTTTGGTTTCCTACTTTACCCCAGCTTGCCCTCAGCTTCAGGTCATCGATAAAATCCACATTCTTCAGAAATTTTTCATTTTTTATTCGCCATGCAACAGCACCAGAAGGGAATGTACCGTACTTATTTCCTTTGTCAAACTTGGATGAACCATCCCTTCGGATGGTTCCGGTAATCATATACCTATCACCATAGTTGTAGGTAAGCCTTGCAAATTCAGACGCCAGGCTGGAAGTTTCCGACCCGTTACCATATTGGTCAAATTGAAGGTTGCTTAGCTGGCCTAAATCCCTGATGATATTATTAGGCGGAATACCGTTTGCTCCCATCAACGTATTGGTGTTTTCCTGTGCGGAAATACCACCTACAAAGTTGATGGTATGATTACCAAAGGTTTTATCGTAAGCGATTGTATTCTCCCATAACCATTCAAAATTATTCCTCATGTTTTGGCTGTAAAATGCGTTTGCAACAATAGCAGCCGGATATTGTTCATTAGCCCTCGCATCTTCTGGCTGGAAAAATGAACCGGTGTAGCTACTCGTATTTATCCCTGCATTGGTTTTCAATTTCAAGCCATCGACAATGGTGACTTCCAGAAAGGAAGTTGCCAAAACATAGTTGGTTATGTTTTCGTACTCGTTGGTCTCAACCGTATAAACCGGATTGTTGAATTTGAAAACGTTGGGATTAATGGGATTGTAAAAACCATAGTTGCCATTGTCATCTTTTATCTCGTGGGTAAGCATATTTCCGTCATCAAGAGTAGGTGGATTGGTTACCAGGTTAAAAAGCTGTCCGGTACCATAAGGTGTAGTGGCATCCTGATAGGTATATTTAACACTGGTGGAAGACTTAAGCCATTTTACTGGCTGGTAATCCAAGTTCAGGCCTGTGGTGTATCGCTTAAAATACGAGCCCAGCACGATCCCATCCTGATCGTAATAACCAAACGAGACAGCTGTTTGGACTTTATCGTTGCCACCTCGTATTCCAAGGGTATAGTTTTGCGTGAAGGCGTTGTCGTACATAGCATCCTGCCAATCGACATCGTGTAGCGCATCAGGCGTTTGCCAAATAGGTAGCCCAGTGTAGGTATTCGTCACGTCATTTTCCTCCACATAATTGGAAAGGGTAGCAAAGTCAAAGGCATTTAACAGGTCGTATGGCCTGGGCTTGCTTTGGATGGAAGCAAAGGCATCCAGCGATACTTCTATTTTGTTTTGATGCCCCTTTTTGGTCGTAATGATCACCACACCGTTCGCTGCCCTGATGCCATAAACAGAGGCAGCTGATGCATCTTTCAGCACGTCTATGGAAGCAATATCATTTGGATTAATGTTATTAATCCCTCCGGAAGTTGGATAGCCGTCTATGACATACAACGGCTCATTTCCGCCGCTGGCTAAACTACCAATACCTCTTATCAGCACACTCACTGCAGCCCCTGGGCGTGCGTCGTTATTGACTATCTGCACACCGGCAGCCCGACCCTGCAAAGCCTGGTCTATTGTTGTTACCGGCACCTTTTCGATGGTTGAGGCGCTTACCGAACTGATTGCGCCCGTTACGTCTTCACGTTTTTGCGTTCCATACCCAATGACGACAATCTCTGAAAGGGTTTGGATATCAGGAGTCAAAACGACATCAATCACAGATTGCGTTCCAACTTCAATTTCCTCTGTTGTATAACCAACACTGCTTATGACAAGCACCGCCGTATTGTCATCCACTCGTAGAGTGAATTTCCCATCAAGATCAGAAGTCGTTCCATTGGAAGTACCTTTGACAAGAATGTTTACTCCCGGTATGGCTGTATTGTCGTCCGAAGAAGTTATCGTTCCAGATACTTCCTTAGATTGTGCCAAAAGACCAGGGCTTACCAACAGAAAGGAAAAGACGAGAGCAATAAGTCTCGTCCACCCCTTCATTTTACATAGGAAGAGTAATTTTCTTTTCATACATAATGCGTTTAATAAATTAAATTTTTAGGATCATAACTATAAAGGTGAGGAAATATCCTAGATTTCAGGCATGGTAGATTTTGCAAAGGGCAACGGCTATATTTCCATATTGCGATGAAAACAGGAATAAAGCTTAAAAATTAAACTTTTCTGATGAACCTACCGAATATGAAATATGTCTTTAGAAAATTTGCCTGTTTTTTTGACGAGCCAACTTTTGTTGAGAAAGTCTTTGCAAGGTTTGTGGAGTTACGAGCACAACTTAGTTTCCTTGATTTTTAACTTTGTACCCCGTTTTCCGCATGAGTATTCGAAAGATTCCCGGAAAGAACCTGTTGAGCCAAACTGAAAGTGCCATCACCCATGGAATAATAGTTGTTTTTTTACCTGTTCGGATAGTTTTAAGAATTGCACGAGCCACTTCATCAACCGTTAATGTTCCTGCCAGTGCAACAGCAATTTTGGGGATGCGATCTTCACTACCAGGGTTGTTCGTAAAATAGGGTGAATCGACTTTCGCGGCAACGATCATGGAAACTTTAATATTCGTCTGGAAAAGGTCATCTCTGAGTGCATCCGTAAATCCTCTTAATGCCCATCTCGATGATATATAACCCAAGGCTCCAGCAAAGGTAAAATAACAAGCAGCGGAATTGATTGTAATGATCTGTCCGGAATTTCTATCGATCATATACTTAATGAATGCCTGGGTCACATAGGCAGCAGCGAGGTAAGGAGCCTCGATCATTTTTCGAAAATCTTCTTCTTTGCTTTCTTCAATTGAAAGCCACTGCCCGGCTCCTGCATTGTTAATCAGAATGTCTGGTATCCCAACCTGCTGAATGATAAGGGAAGCAGTGTGCCGAACCTCCTCAGCAATTGAGAGGTCAACCGGTAAAACATGAGCTTTGCCTCCCTTACTTTCGATTTCACTGGCAACTCTTTCGAGTTTGTCTTTACTTCTAGCCAGAAGAATAACTTCTGCGTCATGTTGTGCCAACAATTTGGCAGCAGCTTCACCAATGCCACTCGACGCCCCTGTAATCAGAACAAGTTTATTCTTTAGATCCATAATACTCCGGATGGTTTTCTGAATTTATAAAATTTATCGGATCTCCGTTGTTTTAATGTGGAGCCATTAGGCCGTCATTCATAAATATAAGAATGTATTCAGCAATCTCTTCCCCTTTCTCTTCCTGCAAAAAGTGTCCTGCATCACGAATGGTGATTTTCTTTTGCTGATTGGAGGTAGGAATGAGATGATAGAAAAAACCTGCCAATCTGCTCATCAAGGGGTCTTTATCAGAAAATAAAACCAATGCCGGTTTATCCCATTTTGAAAGCGTTTCCCTGGCCTTTTTCATTCGATCTACTCCCGGGTCACCGGGGTGAGAAGGAACCAGTGAAGGAAACGCTTTGGCGCCATCCTTATATTTCTTATTTGGAAACGGCGCTTTATATGCTCTGAGAACTTCCTTTGAAAGCTTGTTGTACGTTCCAGTCTGCATAATCCAGCCAACAGGAAGGTCAGGATGATGTTTTGAGAAGAATTGCCAGGTCTTAAATACGAGTGGGAGCTTTTTTCCAATAGGAAGAAAGGTATTCATGATCACAACCCTTTTGAATCGTTCCGGGAATTCCCCCAAGACACTTAGGCCGATCAGACCACCCCAATCCTGCACGACCAAAGTAATGTCATGGAGATCAAGGTGGTGAATGAATTTAACAATTGAATCAAAATGGAATTCAAATGTATAATGCTCACGACCAATCATTTTATCTGATTTCCCAAAGCCAATGAAATCAGGAGCGATGAACCGATAGTTTTTTGATAATATGGGGACAAATTTTCGATAGAGGTAACACCAACTCGGTTCACCATGCAGGGCGAGAATGGTTTCCCCATCTCCTTCGTCAATGTAATGCATTTTTATTCCATTGTAAGATGTGAAATGCTCTGCAAATGGGAAGTCTTTGATAAATGCAAAATGGGAGGGATCGCTGGATAGAATTTTCATATTCAGTTGAATGGTTATTGGAAGTTAACCATTTACTGAATTACCTCCGATAAAACCTGACAATTTTCAGTTTATATTAAAGAAATGATAAGACTGCAATACTAATCCTACCTTGTCAACCAACCATTTATGTTCGTTGCTGTGTGTTTTCACCAGCAATTCCTGATGGTATTCCTGTTGGTGAAAGCACCCAACAGGGAGTTGCTTTTTGAACTTGGCAAAGTAGGATTAATCCTTTTTAACAATTCGCTCGGCTAATCCCGGCTGGATCTCCCTGATCTCCGCCAGGACCATTTGAGCCATTTTTCTGGCCCCCAATTCAGAAAAGTGCGTATTATCCTCTACACCATCCGGATAATTAGGGTGCTCTTCCGGTTTGAGGTGCAGGTACAACTCTTTTGAGAAATCCGGACCATATCCCTCTACCAGTTTACGGCTTTTTGTGTCCATATCAATAACAGGGACATTCATTTTCTTCCCGATTTCTGTCAGGAGGTCTGAGTATTCGGGATGTGTTTCCTTTACATGGTTATTTTCATCAAATTGCCGACGGGTAATGGGCGTGAGCAGAATAGGAGTGGCATTTTTGGACCGCGTATCTGTGATGTACTTTTCCAGGTTAGCCTGATATTCATCCGGTGTGGTGGAGCTTTTTTTGGTTTGGACTTCATCATTATGGCCAAATTGAATGAATACATAATCTCCCTCTTCCAGTTTATCCACAATAGTTTGCCAGCGACCTTCGGTCATAAATGTGCGGGTGCTTCTACCATTTTTTGCATGGTTTTCCACAACAACCGACGAATCAAAAAAGATCTTGAATGGTGTTCCCCAACCGGTTTCCGGATATGCCTTGACTTCTTTGTCGGCCATTGTGGAGTCACCCACCAGATAGATGACGATTTTGTCCTTTTCTAATAGAGTAAAAGAAAAGAAAACACAAACTGAAAGGAATAAGAGGGATTTAGTGAATTTCATGAAAGGTGATATAAATTTTATTCGCGAAAACTAGCAAATCATTTCACGAAACAGTATCTAATTTTTAACAAACTGCTAGCTAATTTTTTAAGATATTTATTTTAGTAAAAAAGCCAATGCTATTCAAACACAGACTTATTTTCTACAAGCAACCAGAAACCAGCAACCAAAGAGCTAGCAACTGACAGCCCAACTCACAAATCATTATTGATCTCAATCCAATACCCATCGGGATCCTGAATGTAAACCTGGAGAGCCCCGTCTGCCCTGGTACTGATCACCCCTTTTTCTCCCGGCCAGTCCCAGTATTCAATGTTTTTGCTTTCCAGGTGTTTAACAAAAGCATCTAAATCCGGTAATGAAAGTGCCAGGTGGATAGTCTTGTTGATCCGGATATTTTTATCATCCCCTTCGATCAGGTGGATAGATTTATCTTCTCCCAGAGAAAACCAGCGAATATGCGATTTACCGGTTTTGTTGTCGATTTCTTCCAGTCCTAAGATTTCATGATAAAAATCTGCGCTTTGACCCAAATTGCTGACCATGATCGCCTGGTGATCGAAGGTTATTTTGAATGGATTGTCTTGTGCAAAAGCAGCACAGGAAATGAATAAAGCAATTAAAAATAAGATAGATGATCTCATGTTTCTTGAATTACATTTGTTTGAAAATTAAAGATAGCGGAAGAGAATCATTTATCCAGACCGCTGGTGTATTTGAGAGAAAAATATAGGGTAACAAAAAAATAGTCCAATCGTCACACTTTTTCTTTTCTCTATTTGTATTTAATCTAAATAACCTGTTTTTTTGCAATCAATTTAAATTAAGTCTAAATAAGTTTTACTTATGAGAATCTTCAAATATACAACCCAGATTATTGCCATTACTTTGTTATCTGTAAATTTTTATTCCTGTCAGGATGATGATGAAACAGATCCGGATTTAAATGTCCCTTCTACCTACTCGTTTACCGATTCTGAAGGAAACAGTACAGTAGATTTTAGCGGTCAAACCGCAAGACTCAATCAATTAGCGGAGATCGTTACTTACATGAAAACAGCTAATACCCCCGGAGTTGAACTGAGTGAAAGTCAACTACTGGAAATGTACAGCAATAATAATGGTGAAGGTAGCAGCTTTTTTAGCGATGATGCCAATGCTGCCGGTAAGCAATTAAGAGATAAGACAGCTGGTGGAAATGCTGCATATCAGGAGAAATTTGAGAATTTGTTTAGCGATTTGGCTGAAGTCAGCGCATTAACGATAGCCGATGAATACGATGCATCTAACGGTACTGCAGGCGTTATTCAGAGTGGAGAAAAGGCTTATCTGGTAAATGCGAAAGGTGGTGAATATGCTCAACTTATCGAAAAGGGTTTAATGGGAGCTGTGTTTTATGATCAGATCCAAAACGGCTACCTGGGAGATGAGAAAATGAATGTGGACAATTCGGAACCTGTTGACCCGGCGAATGGAAAATACTACACAACCATGGAGCATCATTGGGACGAAGCTTATGGATACTTTACATCTGCTACCGATTTCCCAACAAATGGAACAGACCGGTTTTGGGGAAAATACAGCCATACCGTAGATGAGGCTTTGGGAACTGATGAAAAGATCATGGATGCCTATCTGACCGGACGCGCTGCCATCGCAATTAATGATCTTAATATAAGAGATGAGCAGATTGTCATCATCAGAACAGAGCTTGAAAAGGTTGCTGCAGCGGTTGGAATTCATTATTTGAATGGAGCAATCAGTAATTTTGCTGATGATGCTGTACGATCTCATGAGTTATCCGAAGCGGCAGCATTCATCGAAGCCTTGTACTTTACTTCTTCTGAAACTGCTGTAATTAGTGGGGCAGAGGTAGAGGAGATTTTGGAGTTTTTGAAGGATGGTGATGGAGATTACAACTTCTATGAAGTGACCGTTGGCGACCTGACAAGTGCAAGGGATATGCTTGCCGGTTACATCGGAATGGATGATATAAAAAGTGAATTGTAGAATGCTGTAAAAAGATGAAGGTTGAGCGATCTTCATCTTTTTCTTTTCAACTCAAAAAACGATATCACTTGGATTACCTAGCATCTAAATTTGCCGTCTATTTTAAAATAGTTAATATGAAGCACCTGATTTTTTGTTTGTCCATAATCTCTTCTTTTTCTGTTTTACTTTATTCCTGCCAGAATAATGGTTCATCGGAAGGTGATGATACTACCCTGGATCAGACTGAATTCCTCGAAAACATCGGTGAGAATCTAATCGTCGATGGATATGAAGATTTTTTAAGTCAGGCAAGTGACCTTAACACTTCCGCTTTAGCTTTCGAAGAATCCCCAAATATTTCAAATCTTGATCAGCTAAGAGCATCATGGTTGTCAGCTTATCTTTCCTGGCAACGTGTAGCGTTTTACAATTTTGGACCTGCAGAATCAAATGCCATTCTATCCATTAATTATTATCCTACAGACACCAGCCTGATCCACTCTAATATTTCAAGTGGATCCTACGATCTTAACACAGCAGGAGCAACTTTTTCCAAAGGCTTTCCGGCGTTGGATTACCTGCTTTATGGATACGCTTCGTCCGACCAGGAGATTGTTGATAAATTTATAAATAATGAAAATGCTTTAACCTACCTGACAGACCTTACAGCCAATATTCTTTCACTGGCTGATGGTGTTTCAAACAATTGGTCGAGTTATGTAGAAACTTTTAAAAACAACAAGGGAACAAGCTCAGGATCGAGTTTGAGCTTGCTGGTCAACGCCTGGAGCCAATACATGGAAGTGCATGTCCGGAATGCCAAGATCGGTACGCCAAACGGGAACAGCGTGGTATCTTCAGAGCGATTGGGTCCATTTCCTGAAAAAGCAGAAGCCTTTTACAGTCCGTATTCTCTGGAGTTATTGAAAGAAGCGCACAGTGCAATCACCAACTTTTACATGGGGCGATCAGACAACGGAACGGATGGCGTCGGGATTTATGATTTACTGGTTGAATTGAACGCTCAGGAAGGCACACTTGCTGGCGATTACAAAGATCTGTTGGATGAGGTGACCTCCCAACTCAATGCGATCAATGTTCCTCTCGAACAAGCCATCGAAGAACAGGGAGAGGATGTGACAGCAATTTTTGATAATTACAAGGCGATTGTCGCATTGTTGAAGGTAGATATAGTTTCTTCTCTCAGCATTTCCATAACTTACGCGGATAACGACGGTGACTAATCCATTTGGAAAAGATATTGCCCGTCGGCTGATTCACAAAGATGTATCCATTGCTCCGTTGGTCACCTTCCGGATACTGTTTGGCATGATTATGCTCATTAGTATTGTCCGGTTTGCTTTAAAGGGATGGATCCATGATTTTTATATACAACCTGAATATCATTTCACTTTTTTCGGATTTGACTGGATTCAGCCACTTCCCGGACCATGGATGTATTTCCTGTTTTTCCTGATGGGATTGACAGCGCTTTTTATCACAATCGGATTATTTTATCGGATAGCCACTGTTTCGTTTTTCATGCTTTTCACTTATGTGGAGTTGATTGACAAGACATATTATCTTAATCACTATTATTTTATCAGCATCATCAGCTTTTTGCTGATATGGGTTCCTGCAAATGCGTATTTCTCAGTTGACAGCCGCTTGAATCCGGCGATTTCAACAAAAAGAGTTCCTGCTTGGACGATCAATATTTTCAAACTGCAATTGGGCATTGTCTACTTTTACGCTGGTCTGGCAAAAATCAATCCTGACTGGTTGTTGGAGGCCATGCCACTTAAGATCTGGTTGCCGGCGAAAGCTTATTTTCCGATCATTGGTGAGATGTTTAAAGACCTTTGGGTCGCTTATGCATTTAGCTGGTTGGGGATGCTCTATGATCTTTCCATTCCATTTTTGCTACTTAAAAGAAAGACCAGAGTTCCTGCTTACCAGGCAGTTGTCTTTTTCCATATCATGACGTGGCTGTTATTTCCGATTGGGATGTTTCCATTAATTATGATTGGTCTGACATTGATCTTCTTTTCTGAAAAAAATCATGAGAAGGTTTTGGATCACATTCAAAAATGGTTAGGTCTAAACGTTGTTTCAGAGGTTGCAGAAGTAAGAAAAAATGCTAATTATCATTGGGTCACCTATTTCCTGATTATCCATTTTGCTGTACAGATCCTTTTGCCCTTCCGACATGCCTTGTATCCCGGTGAATTATTCTGGACGGAACAAGGCTACCGGTTCTCATGGAGGGTGATGCTGATGGAAAAAGCCGGATCATGTGATTTTTATATTAGACCTGAAAATACCAATGAATTGGTTCAGGTAAATAATCTCGATCATCTGACTGAATTGCAAGAACGCATGATGGCGACTCAGCCGGATATGATCTTACAATTTGCCCATTATCTGAAAGAAAGATATCAGGCTAATGAAGTTTATACGGAAAGCCTCGTCACACTGCAGGGAAACCGCAGTAAACCTTTCATCGATCCTGAAATAAACCTTGCGCAGGTTGATAGAAGTCTAAAACACAAAAATTGGATATTGCCTTTTGAAAAAGCTCAGTAACATAGTGATTGGTTTGATTTTGTTGATCGGTATGCAGATGACCGCTCAGGCAAATCCTACATACAAAATAAAGGGAAGAGTTATTTGTGATGACGGAGATGTGGCGGGTGTGGCACAGGTTTTTATTGAGAACACATCTATCAGTGCGGTTATTGATAACGAAGGCTATTATGCAATTGATAATGTAACTCCGGGTACTTATACATTGGTAGCTTTTGCTTACGAACATACAACTGAGAAAAAGGAAATCATTGTTCGCGACAAAGATGTTCAGGCCAATTTTCATTTACACGAACCTGAAGAGCAGTTGAAGAATGTAACCGTACAGGCTAAAAGAGAAAATCATTTCGGCATGACCCGTTTGAGTGCTGTGGAGGGTATGGGCATTTATGAGGGTAAGAAAAGCGAGGTGCTGAACATGGAAGATATTATCGCCAATAAAGCCACTAATAATGCCCGGCAGGTTTACGGCCGAATATCGGGGCTGAATATCTGGGAAAGCGATGGCGCCGGGATCCAGTTGGGAGTAGGCGGAAGGGGCCTCAGTCCAAACCGGTCGTCCAATTTCAATACCAGGCAAAACGGGGTGGACATGAGTGCTGATGCCTTGGGATATCCGGAAAGTTATTATTCGCCTCCCATTCAGGCAGTAGAGAAAATCCAGATTGTTCGGGGAGCTGCTTCCCTCCAATACGGCACCCAGTTTGGGGGATTGATCAATTTCAAGTTGAAAGAAGCTCCAACGGATAAAAAGTTTAGTCTTGAAACCTCTCAATCAGGTGGTTCCTATGGGTTTTTCAATAGTTATAACCAGGTTGGTGGAACCATTGGTAAGTTTGACTACATTTCCTACTATCAGTTTAGAAGAGGTGATGGATGGCGTGAAAATTCAGAATTTGATGCACACAATGCCTACACTAAGACCGGTTTTCAGATCAGTGACAGATTAAAGGTCACGGCTGAGTACTCATTCATGTACTACATGGCCAGGCAGCCGGGTGGCTTGACAGATCAGCAATTCGACGAAAATCCTCAGCTATCGTATCGGGATCGAAATTGGTTTAAAGTGAGATGGAACCTGCCCGCTGTACAAGCTGAATATTCATTTAACTCACGGACGAAGATCGATACACGTTTTTTTGGATTGGTTGCTACTCGGGAGGCACTGGGCAATTTGGATCGCATAGATCGACCGGATGACCCGTTAATGGACAGAACATTATTGGATGGAGACTTTAAAAACATTGGAAATGAAACAAGGATCCTCCATCGTTATACCTTGTTTAACCAAATGTCGTCATTTCTGGGCGGGATCAGGTTGTATTCAGGGAATTCCCGGCAGACTTACGGGCCAGCTCCCAAAGGAAGTGATCCTGATTTTTATTACAATAACCTTGATTCGCTTTATTATGATTACGACAACGGAGGCAAAAACCTGGCAATCTTTGCTGAAAACATTTTCACGCTAAACGATCACTGGAGTGTTACCCCCGGCTTTCGTTATGAAAATATTGTAACTACTTCAGATGGATATTATCAGAGGACGATGCCGACCGACCTGGCAGGGAATCCATTATTGCCGGAGGGAACAGATCTTCGGGAATACAGCAGCATCGAAAACCCACGGGATTTTATATTGCTTGGGGTGGGGGTAAGCTATAAACCAAGTGAGCTCTTTGAAGTGTATGCTAATTTTTCCCAAAACTACAAATCCATCAGCTACAGCGATATCCGTGTTACGACGCCAACATTGGTCGTGGATCAAAGTATTACGGATGAAAGTGGATATAGCCTGGATCTGGGAGCAAGAGGAAGCATCTCTGATGTTTTGAATTATGAAGTTACTGCATTCATGTTGATGTACAGGGATCGAATTGGCTCGATCCTCATGCGTGATAATTTTTTTAGGGTTTATCGATATCAAAGCAATGTAGGTGATGCCAGGAACATTGGCCTGGAAAGTTTTTTTGAAACAGATATTCTGAGAAACAAAAAAGAATCTTCATTGACATGGTTCCTGAATTTGACTTTGCTAAACACTAAATACATAAAAGCAGAACCACAGATTTTGGGCAATCGTGTTGAATTTTCACCAATTGTCAACCTCAGAAGTGGTTTAGCCTTCAAATGGAAAAAGCTTGGTATATCCACACAGATCTCATATATGACAGATCAGTATACTGATGCGACAAATGCTTCCAATGACCCACCTGTTCCCGGAGCTGTCGAGGGCACGGTACCAGCTTATTACGTTGCGGATATTTCAGCTCAGTATCAGCTTAACAAATGGCTTCGGATTGAGGGAAGTGTCAATAACTTTACCGACTCCATGTATTTCACCAGGAGGGCAACCGGCTATCCCGGTCCTGGCATTATCCCCTCCGATGGTCGAACATTCTATCTGACTTTAACGGGTAAATTCTAATGTGTTAAAGGCCTTCCTTTTCGATTCCATGTCAATTGTTTATGACTGAATCATGTTTGTCTACTCGTTTGATATTTCCCTGATTTTATCTCAAATAAATGCTACATTTAACCCGGAAAATCATTGAATTTTCCGCCCGATGGGTCAGACGATACATCGGATGTCTGACTCTGACAAAATCGTCACGAGCCGACGTTTAGCAAAATCCTGATTTGAAGTGAAATAAGTTAGTTTTCACCATTAGTATAGAATACAATCATTCCTCAAATTTGGGTAATAAGGATTTTGATAAAGTCGGGGTTAAACTCCTACGAGTCTGATACGACTGTCGGAGTCATCAGGCCTGAAATAACTTATTGAATAACAGATGTTTTTAATAAGTTATCGTCATTATTCATGTTTTTCACATGAATAAACCGGGTTAAAAAGGATTTAACTGCGGAATGCAGATGTGATTCATCTGCCAATAATAAACCATGGAACCTATATTCACAGGGTGGATTTTTTTTAGTATCGTTTCCATTGTTCTGGGAATAATGGTCGGAATGATCTTATTGACATACCGGGGAGAAAATACGAACAATAACAGGATCCTTAGTGTAGCTGTTTTATGCCTTTCAGCAGCTCTATGCATTGCTACTCTGATCGATTCGCGCATCATCCTGAAAATACCTTTCCTCTACAGAACAGGTAATATTTTTGCTTTGATATATACACCATTTATCTATTTATATGTTAGAAATGCCATTCACTATAGGAAATTCAAAGCATTGGACCTTTTGCATTTGATTCCGGCATTAATTTATATTGTGGACTTTTTGCCATTTATTTTACTCCCCAATTCCGAAAAATTGGATATTATCTCCTTTGATCTGGCAGATATTTCCCGTGTCAATTCTTTTAATCAGGGGTGGTTGTTACCTGATAATTTTCATACTCCGGCCAGGAGTATTCTCATTATGGTCTATTGGATAGCGGCTTTTCTTGAATTGATCGGGTTTATTAGAAAAAATAAGCTTTCCAGCGATAAGGAAATCGTACCATGGAGAAACTGGATACTAATATTCATTTGCCTGCAATCATTTAATTTCATTCCCTATTTTATTAGTTCAGGTATGAATTTGAATATAACATCGTTTAATATCATTCATCTTTCAGCTTCTGCTGCGCTAATACTTACAGTTGTGTTCCTTTTGTATAGACCTTTAATCCTTTATGGATTATATGTCAAAGACCTTTCCCAATTCATAAAAGGTAAAAATGAATCAATTCTTTCGTTTTCAAATGAATCTCGTCTTGCTGACAAATCTCAAACAAATATTCATAATGAAAGTGAGAATGATGAAAGCAATGGATTAAGATTGGCTCCGGGCAAACTTCAGTTTAAAGAAGTTTTGACAAATTTTATGATGGAGAAAACCCCCTTTTTGAAGGGAGGTTATTCACTTCCCGATCTGGCAAACGATCTCAACATTCACCCTCATCAGCTGTCATTGTTCATCAATCAGGAACTAGGCGTTTCATTTGTTGAATATTTAAATCAGCAGCGCATAGCACATTCTGTTGAGCGTATTAAAAATGGAGACAGCAAAAATCTTACACTCGAAGCGTTAGCCCGGGAATGTGGATTTAACAACCGAAATTCATTTACATCAGCCTTTAAAAAAACTATTGGCATTACGCCCTCAGAATTTATCAGAAATTCTAAATAAGTTTGCAAATATTTAGTAAATTTTGGCAACCACATAACATGGATTAGGCGAAAAGTAGATTCATTGGTTTAATTTCCAATCCTGATCAAATTGTCTGATCTATAGATTTGACAATTATTTCTTGCCTGATACCACCTTTTATTTAATCCGAAAGACCGCTAACTAATTGCAAACCACCATGCATAGGTTACATCTGTTTTCTTATACACAAAGAATTAATTCTTATCAGAAGATTAACATGGAGAAAGCGATTGCTTCGCTTGTGAAAATATTTCAACTTATTATATGCGGATGTTTTAAGATCCAACAAACAATCAAAACAAAAAATAAACCAGGAGGCGCTTTGACGATGACGATGGTGGTCAGTAGGGAGACTTTTATAAGTAACTCCGGTCATCGGCTTAGAACCCCTGGTTTTTTGTTAGTGATTGGTAGTTAAATGATAAATGACGAACACACAATTTACAAAATTGCCCACTAAATTTATACAAGTCTTGACAAAATGATTAAATAAATGGCATAACTAAACTACATTGACCATGAAAACTAAAAACACAATTGTACTAATCGTTGCGATGATCCTGATTGCTCCATTACTAGGTTATGGGCAGGATATGAAGGCAATAAGCAAAGCTTTAACTAAATCGATGGGATCAGTTGGCAAAGCCGGTGTGGATATTCCGGGATTTTCTTTTGGTATTAATCCAAGTACTTTAACCGGAAGCGCCGGTGAGTTATCTGATGCTGTGGAGTCAGCTGTAGGAGGAGCAATGAAAGCCGGTAAAAAGTCTCCCTTGTTCTCTCTCGACAATTTGAATCCTGATCAATTGACAAAACTTGCTTCTTCTGAAAGCCCCTTTTCATCATTAATGGAAATGAAAGGACCAAATGCCAGAGCAGATTTTGAGAACATCATCAGCGATCAGTTGGATAAAACAGGTGCGATGAACCTGTTGGACAATGCCTCGAATATACCCGGTTTCAGTTTGGGTGAAGGAAAAGACATGTTTGTCAAGCAGATATCAGATAATACTATCTCAGCGCTCGATAAGTCGGGAGCTAAAATGATAGAGAAATTTGTTAAATAACTAAACCATCAAGCAAATACCATGAAAACTAAAAGCACAATCGTACTTATAAGTGTGATGATTCTGATCGCTCCATTACTAGGTTATGGACAGGATGTTAAAGCCCTGAACAAGGCATTTCAAAAAGCTATTAATTCAGTTTCTAAATCGGGGATCGATATTCCGGGATTTGGAAAGAACCTCAATCAACCCAATTTAAGTGGGGATGCACATAAACTGTATGCGGATGTTGAGAATACAGTAAGTGAAGTGTTAAAAACTTCGAAGGACATGCCTATTTTTTCCCTGGAAGATTTGAATGCAGATCAAATTAGTCAATTAACATCGACTGATAAACCCTTTTCAACTTTAATGGACATAAAGGGAGAAACTTCACGAGATGAATTGGAAGGCATGGTCAGGGATCAGCTTGAAAAGACCGGAGCTTTTGATGTGATTGAAAATTCAGAAGAAATAATTGGTTTCGAAAATCCACTGGGAGGGAAAGATGTTTATGTAAGTGATGTAGTAAATAATACGATATCGGCTCTCGATGAATCAGGGGCCAAAATGATAGGTAAATTTGTTAAATAAAAGGGCTGTAATCATTGGCTCGCTACCAATAAGCATTGAGAATATTTTTCAATGTTTATTGGTAGTTTTAAATTTGGTGGAGCTGACAATTTGCAAGGGCCTGCACGATTAAACCATCAAACTAAACTGTGCATCAAACATCTGGTATCATCAAATATTTTTTCACTTCCAGGTTCTCCATTATCGATATTCATATTACTGGAGATACTATTCAGTTGGATGATTTACTCTATATGAGGACTACTTCCACTGTTATGATATCATCTAATCTTCAGCAGCCTTTGAATTATTATGAAGGCTTTTGTCTGGCATCCTGTATTAAAAAACTAAATTGTTTAACTTAAAACCGGAATTAAACTAACTCAATGATCTGACCACTATGAAAAAAATAATAATCTGTTTTATACTTGCTATGCCCTTCAATGCCTCTTCCCAATCTACAGAGGCTGATCAGGTGGCGGTGCTCATTCTCGATCACATGAGTGAGGTAATTGGAGAACTGAACTCAGTAAGCTTCGACCTCACGACAACCTTTGATGAATATCAATACGAATATGGCCTGGTAAGGGAATTTGGAGAGCATGAAGTTTACATGGTTGGTCCCAATAAGATGCTTGTCCATACGCGGAATCACAAGGGCCATCGTGGGTATTGGTACAATGGAGAAACGGTCACTTATTACGACTATGATGAAAACAATTACTCCGTATTGATTGCGCCAGACAATATTGTCAAGACCATTGACAGCTTACATTATGCTTACGATTTGGATTTTCCAGCCGCTGATTTCTTTTATCCGACATTTACGGACGATCTGTTGAACAACTTTGATGAGGTGTTGTACCTGGGAAAAAAGAAGGTTGATGGAAAGGAATGTTTTCATATCATGGCAGACCGAGAGGATATGAATGTACAGATTTGGATCGATAACGACGCAATGAATCTTCCATCCAGGTTTATCATCAAATATAAAAAGGAAGAAGGTACACCGATTTACGATGCAACCTTTTCTAACTGGCAGGTTAACCCGAATGTCCCACTGGCCATTTTCGAATTTGTTCCTCCGGACCATGCTCACCAGATCTTTTATGCCCCTAAAAACTTTTATAGCGAACAATGAAAAATTTAACCGGAATTATGAAAAGCAGAAATCACAAAATATATCTTCTTCAGGTTGCTTTCCTGACAGTTGTTCTTGTTTTCTTTACATCCATAAGTGAGGCACAGAGGATGGGCAGAGGAGGCGGAGGAGGTGGAAGATTTGCCGGAGGTGGTGGAGGAGGAGCCAGATCGGCTGGGACCACACGTCAAATGGGAAGTTCCAATCGATCCATCAACGGAGGGGCTCAAAGATCATCCAACAGGAGCTATACCCCCAGACAATCTTCATCAGGTTCCAGGAATCCAGGTACGGTGAATCGAAATGTACCCACTAACAATACTTCAAGGGAAAGGGTGACGAACCGATCTACGAATTCAGACAACAGAGTAACAAATCGATCAACAAATTCAAACAATAGGGTAACAAACAACAGAAACTCCAATAATAAAACAACCAACATTAAAGGAGGGAATAAGATAGATGTTGATAACAGCCGGAAAAATGTAAATATTAATGTCGACAATAGTAGAAATGTCAATGTACATAACAACAGGAACACCTATGTGAGACCTCCCTACCGGCCATATGCACGGCCACCTTATCGATATGGAGGTTTTAATTTTTATTGCCATCGTCCTTACTATTACCACCCTTACCGTCCGTTTTATTGGGGACCTGCGTGGCATCCCTGGGGATTCTTTGTGGCTACCCTTGCAGCAACAGCCATCATCGTAAGTGTTGAAAATCAACAATACCATTACGACCAGGGAGTCTATTACATCCAAAGCGATGGCGGGTATACAGTTGTGCAGGCACCTGTTGGGGCAACAGTAAAGGAAATTCCCAAGGAGTCTCAGGAAGTCCAGGTTAATGAAACAACCAATAACTATTACTATGGTGGAGCTTTTTATGAAAAATCGGAAGAAGGATATACTGTTGTGCCAGCTACTGCAGGCACCATTGTGCCAAATTTGCCTGAAGGTGGGGAAGAGGTTAGAATGGGTGATGTGACCTATGTGAAATTCGGTGATACATACTATCAACCCATTCAGGTAGATGGAAAAGACATGTACGAAATCGTAGAGGTGAAGGAGGAGGATTCCTGAATTTTTCTGAGATTAGTCATTCGACCAATCAAAATCGTCGGATGACAATTTATTATGCTAAAGAATAATCTTTTATTCTACACTCATAAAAAATTAAATTACAATTCGGTCTTTGATATGAAACAAATTCATCTCTTGATAATATTTCTAAGTGCTTTTCAATTTACATACGCTCAAACTTCCGAAGAAGAGAAAGAAGAAGCCGGGTATCATCGCATTTCTGTTGTAATAGGACATGCTTATATCCCTCAGGGAATTGAAGGAACTACAAAAAAGCAATGGTTATTTCTTGGATCCTGGGGAATTGATTATGACTATTGGTTCCATTCGAAATGGGCAATTGGGCTCCACTCTGACTGGACGGTTCAAAACTATGCAGTGGAGAGAACCGGGGAAGACGGCACAGAAGGAGTGCTTGAAAGAACACGTCCATTTGCCTCTACTGTTGCAGGTATTTTCAAGCCAGGGGAACACTTTTCCATTTTGGTTGGGTTTGGGGGAGAGTTTAGCAAAGAAGAAAACTTATTCCTGATCCGTGGTGGATTGGAATACGGTTGGGAACTTCCTGACGACTGGGAAATAGGAATCAGTCTGATGAATGACTTTAAAATCGATACGTACAATTCCTGGATATTTGGGCTGGGGGTGAGTAAGGTGTTAGGGAGGAAATTATAATAATTTGTTTTATTCAAAAGCAAGATCCTGCCAATACAAAGAATTGATAGGTATGAAGAGTATTTCACAAGTTTCAAATTGTTAAGTAAAACCATCGGCAATTGTCTTTTGTAAACAATCAGCCAAACTTCAATGTCAATAATTATTCTTGTCCTTTCGATGGTAAAAAAAATTATCCTTTACACCCTGACAGGGATCTTTGCCTTAGTTGTTCTGTCGTTGATATTACTTCCGTTTGTCGTACCACCGATTGTCGAAAACAACAGCAAGGATTGGATCGGTAGAAGTGTTGCACTTGATAAGATGAGGTTGAATTATTTTACCGGAACACTCAGGTTGTACGATTTCAAATTATTTGAGAAGGATGATGAAACGGTGTTTGTTAAATTTGATACCCTCCTTGTTGATACGGAACCCTATCGATTGTTCAACAAAACCTTCGTCGTCGAACAATTTTTTCTGAAGGGGTTATTTGCAGATGTGATCATGTACGATTCTGCTTTCAATTTTGATGATCTGCTTGAATTAGGAAACGATACAACAGATGATGAGGAATCTATGTCAAATAAAAACCCGATTAAGTTTGACCTTTCAAACCTGGAAGTCAAAGATGCTGTTTTTATTCTGCAGGATGCCGAAATCAACGACAGCATTGAGATAGATCAATTTGATGTTTTCCTTCCACATATTGCCTGGGACCAGTCCGAACTAAGTGAAGCAGACCTTGAATTTACATTTAAAGATGGCGGATATCTAAATTCGATAATTGATTATAATCCCGATAATGGAAGTTTTATGGTAGACCTAAAACTTAATGATTATGATATTTCCGGGTACCAGGAATTTGTCGATAAGTATGTGGATATTGGGAAATTTGAAGGTATTGTGGATCTGAATGTAGGATTAAAAGGAAATATGGCAAGCCCATTACAAACCAAGATGGAGAGTAAGTTTGTCATGAGTGACTTTGCCATTTATGACGAAAAAGACAGTGTCATGGTCGGAACCAGGCGTATAGACCTGAAGGTAGACGAAGCTGATCTAGCGAATAAAACGATTTTGATTGACTCCATTCATGTATTTAAGCCCACTGTTTACTTCGAAGCATATGATTCAACAAGCAATATTGCTGAATTCATGAAACACATCTTACCACCTGAAGATTCCGTACAAGGGGGACAGGTTCCGGATGAGGTAGTCTCACAAGATACCGCTCAGCAAGATTCAGAGGAAGATACGGAAATATTGCAAAAGGATACCACAAGACAATTTTACCTGAGCATTAATTCCATTCTCTTAGATAGCGGAAAAGTGGATGTGGCAGATTATTCTCATGAGCGCAAATTTGAATATCAAATATCAGAATTGCTTGTGACTACTGACTCCATAACCAGTGAAGCAACATGGGTGAATTTGAATATGAGCATGACACTCGGTGATCATGGCAAAATGGTCGCTGATTATGCCATCGATCTTTCCAATCCGGAGGTGAGTTCCCTTGATATGACTGTTTCGAGTCTGATGCTGGATGATTTCGATGTTTATTGCAGGGAAGCTACCGGCTATCCATTGATGTATGGTGATATGTATTTGAAATCGCATACCAATGTACACGGAGATTCACTCAAAGGCGAAAACAATATCATCATTCACAACATGAAGTTAGGGAGAAGAGAAAAAGTTATCGGGCCTCCCCTTAAAATGGCGATGTTCCTTTTAAAGGATAAAGACAAGGTGATTCATTTTGATATGCCGATGGCAGGATCTATGGGTGAATCGGCCGCGGATATTGGGAAACTCATTTGGAATACCTTTTCAAGCTTAATATTTAAAGTAGTGTCAACACCTTTTAAATTTCTAGGGGCAACTTTTAATATATTGGATACCGATATCAAAAGGATAAATTTTGATTATCTCGATACGGCTTTTACGAATAAAGAACAAAGACAACTAAATGCACTCCTTAAAATCGAAGACCACGATGAAGAGGTAAAAATTGACCTGGTATACTATAAAGACTCACTTTTAGAAAGAGAGCAATTAGCCATGGACATGATAGAAAAAGAATTTGGTGCGGATAAAGGTGGAAATGGTAAATATAAACGGAATGCCAGATTCAGAGATTACGTTGAAAGCAGGGTTCATTCAGATACTCTTAGTTTGGAAGAAGCATGCCTGCTACTGGCAGATCATCACCTGGTGGATTCCTTGTCAGCGTTGTACGATAGTGCCCGTTTCAGAAGCCTGCGAGGCTATTTGATAAGTCAGCGGGATACAACAGATATAAGACTTTACCAATCCAGAGAAACTGCCCCTAAAAATGAGGATGTTAAGCCACATTTTGAAGTGAAATTGGGAATGAAAGACGAATTCATCGAAGAGAATTATATTGATAAGAAGAACAATTAGGATCAATGAAGGGCTTTTAATATACAAGTTAATGGGCTCGGAATGGATTGCCAAAATGTGGCCTTTCAACGAATTGTCAATACCTGGTTAAAAATTTTTATTTTATCTTACCGAACAGATCCGTCAACACCAAAGAGAATTTTACATTGAAGTTTCTTCTGATTTTATCCTTTGTTATTAGCTCGTATTTGGCAATCGCCCAATCCCTGACAAAAGACAGTATTCAGACTCAAAATGGAAAATCCGAAAAAGGATATGATCTTACGATTATGCCATTCTTCAACTACAATCGAAACCTTAAATTTATGTTTGGTGTGATCCCAATGGTGATGTACAGGGCAAACAAGGCAGACACCATTTCGCCAAAATCCCTGTCAGGGGTTGCTGCCACCTATACAACCAATAAATCTTATTTCATTGCTATCTTCAACAGGATCTATTTTGCCGAAGACAGATGGAGGGCCATTTTATATGGAGTAACCGGAAATCAAAACTCACAGTTTTATATGGATGATGCCGATATTCCCGGGTTCTACGACTATGGTACGGAAATGACCGTAATTGGTGTGGGAATTCAAAGGCGATTGGTTCCCGGGGTTTTTGGAGGTGTTACTTATTCTTATTCTAACTACTATACTGAGTACGAAGATGAGGTCCAACCTCCGTCCACTACAATCACTAATGGCATAGAATTCAATATCCAATACGACATCAGGGATGATGTTTATTACCCGACAATAGGAAAAAAAGCTAAAATCCGGTGGATATCCAATCCGGAATGGTTTGCAAACGATTTTAAATCAAACAGGATCAAATCAGAGTATAACCAATACTTCCCCATGCGCAGCGGTATCGATGTGATAGCTGCCCGGTTTGCCGGTAGTTTTGGATTGGGAACCATAGCTTTTGAACAACAAGTGACCATCGGAGGCAAAGATATCCGGGGCTATTCGGAAGGAAAATACAGGGGTGACGGATTGATGGCTGTGCAGGGTGAGTACCGCTACAATTTTAACAAAAGAATGGGGCTGGTAGGGTTTTTTGGCCTGGCTACGCTTTATGGCTCTGATACCGAAGATTTTAACTGGGGCATCTATCCTGGCATTGGCGTGGGGTACAGATATAAAGCTTTTAAAAATGTAAAGTTCAATATCGGTTTGGATGCAGCAGTCGGCAAAGACGATTGGGGATTTTATTTTAGGATTGGGGAAGCGTTTTAGGCAAAGAGCAAGGAGCAAGGGGTAAAGAGCAGAGGGCAAAGGGCAGAGGGCAAAGGGCAAAGGGCAAGGAGCAAGGAACAAGGCGCAAGGAGAAAGGGGCAAGGAGCAGAGAGCATCTTAGGACTTCGTCTGACCACTGAGATGAGCGTAGGAAGGTGTGAGCTGGTCTGACGAATTGATGCGAGTAATAGATCAGCTGGGGCAGGGAGCAAGGTGTCGGTGATCAGTAAACGGTAAACAGTGATCGGTAAACAGTAATCAAGGTAAAAAGGAGCAAGGGGCAAGGAGCAGAGAGCATCTTAGGACTTCGTCTGACCACTGAGATGAGCGTAGGAAGGTGTGAGCTGGTCTGACGAATTGATGCGAGTAATAGATCAGCTGGGGCAGGGAGCAAGGAGCAAGGGACAAGGAAGCTCAAAGGTGAAAGCTCAAAGGTGAAAGGAAAAAGGAGCAAACTAAAATCTCAAAGGTGAAAGCTGAAAGGGGTCTGAAGTCCGAAGTCCGGAGTCCGGAGCATAAATACTAACAAGTGAAAACCTTTGTGAAACTTCGTGAAAAACCTCTGTGAATCTCCGTGGTATAGCCCTCTTGTTCCGTAAAAACTCTTCGTAACATCTAAATAAGGTTAAAATTGGTTTTTAACGTGTGGTTTATTTACTTGGCTTAAATTCCAAACCATTGAAAATCTATATTCCATACACCCTATTCTTTCTGGCTGCACTGTTTTTATCTTCATGTAATATTCAAAATGAGGTAATTTTACTTGAAGATGATTTTTCAGAACTCCCGTCGGGAATGATCTCCAGTGACGCAGGCGCCCATACGGAATATCACTTCACAAAAGAATTGCATCCTTTGGGGAATTGGCAGATAGCATCTTTTTATCACGATCCTGCCTCCTACAGGGCATGGCGAGTAATGAGCCATGGAGGAAAAAAAGTGATCGCTCAAACGGTAAACTACGAAAAGAATTTTACCCACCCCATGCTGGTGACGGGTGATTCCCTTTGGGAAAATTATACTGCAACACTTGAATTTACTCCGCTGGACACAGCACAGAGTGGTTTAATGGTTCGGTACAAAAACAGCAGGTGTTACTATTTCTGTGGAGTGAGAAATGGGAAGGCTATTATAAAAATGGTCAATCATGGTATCGGATTTCATCAGCCTAATGAAGTCATCCTGGATGAAGAACCATTTAACATTAACGATGGAGATTCCATCAGATTAAAAGTAGCTGTCAATGAAAACCGGATTGATGTGGAATTCAATGGAACGACAAGATTGTCCGCAACGGATACTACTTTTCGTAAAGGCAAAGTGGGATTGATGGCCGATGCCCCGACCTATTACCATTCCATAAAGGTCGTCACCACTAACAAAGACTACGAGGCTTTTACAAATAAACGGGAGCGACGAAAAAATGAAGCAGCTCAATTACAGTCGTCCAATCCAAAAATGAAATTATGGAAAAAGATCTCCACTTTCGGATTTGGCGTTGGCAGAAACCTGCGATTCGGAGATCTCAATGGGGACGGTCAAAAGGATGTGCTGATCGGGCAGGTCGTACATCATGGCCCGACCGACAGGCATAGCGAACTCAGCTGCCTTACCGCTATGACCTTCGATGGAGAGCAGCTTTGGCAGATCGGCGAACCAGACAGATGGAAAAATCACCTGACCAGCGACGTGGCATTCCAGATCCATGACCTGGATGGAGATGGGAGGAATGAAGTCATTTACACCATGGATTTTGAGATCATTGTTGCTGATGGAGCAACCGGAAAGACGAAATACAAAGTGCCAACACCATGGGTTACCGAAGCGGGAAAAAGCCGTAATCGGTTTAAACGCATTTTGGGTGACTGCCTTTATTTTGCAGATTTTCGGGGCACGGGACATGATCGCGATATCATCATCAAGGATCGGTACACTTCATTTTGGGTGCTGAATGATAAACTGGAAGTCATGTGGCAGGATACCTGTAATACCGGGCATTATCCCTATGCCCATGATATCGATCAGGATGGGAAAGACGAATTGGCCATGGGATATAGCTTATTTGATGATGACGGATCCGTTATCTGGAGCCTGGACGACCAGGTGGATGACCATTCGGATGGTGTGTCGATGGTGAAGCTAAGAGATGACCAACCATTTACCTTTATCAATGCCGCCAGTGATGAAGGGATGTTTTTTGCCGATATGCAAGGGAATATATTCAAACACCATTACATCGGACATGGGCAAAATCCGGCTGTGCTTAACCTTCGTGACGACTTGCCCGGACTGGAAACGCTGTCCATTAATTTCTGGGGCAACCAGGGAATCATCCATTATTACGATGCAGATGGAAACATCATTCATGATTTCGAACCGGTCCAGCACGGGAGTATGTGTCTGCCTATCAATTGGACAGGAAAAACCGAAGAATTCTTTGTTCTTTCACCTAATGTCGAACAAGGTGGTTTATTCGATGGATGGGGTAGAAGGGCAGTGGTTTTTCCTGATGACGGGCATCCCGATATGTGCAATGCCGTTTTGGATATTACCGGTGATCTTCGAGATGAAATTGTGGTTTGGGATCCATATGAGATCTGGGTGTACACGCAGGATGACAATCCGAAAGAAGGAGATCTATATGACCCAAAGCGAAATCCACTATACAACTATTCAAATTACCAAATGACAGTTTCGATGCCTTGATGTAACAAATGAAGTACTAGGTTGGGTGAATAAAAAATATAACTTAACCTGTTGTGCTAATTAATTCTAAGATTATTGACTTGAAATAAGCCTTTAGTCTCCTCCTGGGAGGAGATTTAATGCTATTAAGTTAAGGGGGTATTTACAACCTCTCCCTAACCCTCTCCGAGAGAGGGACATAATATTGTCTTAACTTAATAGATCTGGGAGGAGATTCATAGGTGGGTTGGTAGAAAAATCTATTTCAAGTCAATATTAAGGTGATTTTTTCAGTAGACATATCCCTTTAATTAGCTCAACCGGTTAACTTAGTATCTTAACACAGAACGAATACAACAAACCATGAAAACAGGCCTATGATTCACAACTACTTTATGTAATTTCATTCAACAAACAAACTACCACAAACATGTTTAACATTCTCACAAAAAACTGGTGGCTCCTCATTATTCAGGGCCTGTTATTCATCTTATTTGGGATCATTGCCATCGTTAACCCCACGCTCACCGCCGCTACGTTTGCCATTTGGTTTGCCATTTTCATCATGGTGCATGGCTTTTTTGCCATCGTAGCAGCCATAAGGAACTGGAAAACGGAAGAGGATAAGTGGCTGGTCCTGGTGGAGGGAATTGTAAGCGTTATTATTGGAATTCTGCTTTCCATTATGCCTGATCTTACCCTGCTTGTAGTTTCATTTACCATTGCATTTTGGTTTCTGATAACGGGCGTGTTGAAAATCGCCATGGCGATCGAATTGCGAAAGGAAATAAAAGGAGAGGGGTGGATTATTTTAGGAGGGATCATTTCCGTACTGTTTGGCTTTTTGATCTTTGCCAGACCCATTTTGGGATATAGTTACCTCATCTGGATCATTGGATTTTGCTCACTTTTCGTTGGCATTGCCATGATATTCGGAAGCTTCAGGCTGCGTAAAGCAGGGAAGATGGTGAAAGAAAAGATAGCGGCAGAGTTGAAATAAGTATTTAAAAAGCCATCGATGAATCAAAATCGTATGGCTGTCTTAGCGGAGTTTTCGTCAGAGACCCTGCGTTACAATTCACCATTTATGGCTGAAGTAACTTTGAGGAACAGATCGGGATTGCAGAAGCAGACCCTGCTTAGCCGAAATTTTGATAAATAGAAAATATCGGTAATATTACTGATCCAAGAAAGTAGCATCAATTAGATGTTACCTATCAATTAAAGTGGTATTACCTTTTAAAAAATGAAACTCTATCTCCTATTTCTATTCATTCTCTTTTGTTCCGTAGGATATTCCCAAAGCAACCTGGACGAATCCATCGACAAGATCCTGAACACTCATATTAATTCTGAATCCGAGCCTGGATTATCACTGGGAATTATTCAAAATGGTCAAATCATATTTCATGGCAGTAGAGGGTATATGAATTTGGAATACCACCTTCCGTTTAATGACTCAACCGTTTTTGGGCTTGCTTCGGTCACAAAACAATTTACATCTGCTTGTATTGGTGTGTTGCAAAAACAGGGAAAATTATCAATCGATGATGATGTGAGAAAATACATTCCAGAATTAACACAATATGATGAAACCATCAGGATCAGGCATTTACTGAATCATACAAGTGGGATAAGAAATCACAACGTCTTACTAGACTTAAAAGGTTTTGATTACGAACACCGGGGTTACACAAATGAAATGATCCAGGAGCTGATGTTTAAGCAGGCAGGAATTAATAACCTTCCCGGTGAAAAAATGCTTTACTCCAATACAAATTATGTGCTATTGGCATTAATTATTGAAAGGGCATCAGAAATGAAAATTCATGATTTTGCCAGGCAGGAGATATTCAATCCTTTGCAAATGACAAAAACTTTTTACATAAGTAATCTTGACGATATCATTGAAAACCGGGCATATTCCTATTACAAAAACAAGGAAAAGTACCAACAACCAAAAACCTTAACCCTTTGTGTAGGAGCCGGAGGGATGGAAAGTACAGTGAAGGATTTAGCCAAATGGTCAGATGTATTTTTAAGCCCGGATCATCCATTCTCCTATTTAAAAGATTTTATTACCGAACTCGACACCTTAAATGACGGGGAGTTGATGAAACATGCACGGGGTATGTTTGTTTCGCCCTATAAAGGACATACTACTTTTAATCACAGCGGACGTGAGTTGGGGATGCGCTCTCAGTTCATTTGTGTTCCTGATGAGAGTCTGGCAGTAATTGTTTTTACAAATTCAGAACACATTGATGCGATCGACATTTCATATGAAATACTCGATTTATTTTTGGAGGAAAAAGTAAATGAAGAAAAGAAAGAAAATCGATCTGAAGATTCAGATGGCCAACTTAAAGAATTTCAGGGGATCTATCAGGAATTAAATAGCGATTTAAGGATGGAAATTTTCGTTCAGAATGACACATTAAAAGCTATCAGCAGTTTTGGCAGAAGTGCAAATCCTTTGGTTTCTCATGGTGGTAATTCTTTTGCCCGAATAGATAATCCTTCTGTTTTATATACCTTTCAATCTGATGAGAATTCCAATGTTGATTTATATGTAGATTTTGGTGGCGCTATATTCTATTTTGAAAGGATCCATCTCGATTCAAACCCGAACCAAAATTTAGATGAATACATAGGGGATTATTACTCAGATGAACTGGACGTCAACTATTCCATTTCCCTTGAAAACAATGATCTGATTTTAAGCTATCCTAATAATGGAGGCATCGTTATCAAGGAAGGGGTTAAAGATACTTTTGGAGCAAACAGAAGAACAAAATACTTGTTTCACCGGGATGCCGAAGGCAAGGTGATTTCCTTTGAAGTTGCTTCCGAAGGTACAGTAAAAGAAATATTCTTTGAAAGAATAAACTAATGTCCGCCTTGTGCATGCCCTCCGGGATACATACCGTAACGGAACAGTATCACCTGGACCAAACATTTTTTAATCTGCTTAAAATACAATTTCAGTAAAGTGTTGCTATTGACTTTTTCTTAGTAAAACCAGGTCTATACTAATGCAAAAGCATGCTTCGGAAAAAACGCAGGCATGGCTTTGTCAAAACATGAGGTAGTTTTCTCTAAAACGTGCTTACGTTTTCCGGAAAACATACGGACGTTTTTTTCAAAACATCAGCACGTTTTCTTCAGACTCTACGCTTTCTTGAATTCCAGCGTTTTGAGTATGTTTTTTAGCCTTGGACCGGGCGTAAACAGGATCTTGCTGTTGCGTACGCTGGCTCCATTGACATCTGCCTCGTTTTCATATCCGTTGCTGCTGATGCTAACACGGAAATATCCAATTTTCCCAATACGGGCATCTTGCCTTCCGGGAAGGTGTCACAGCCTTATCAGCTTCTTAGTCAGGGATCCTGCGTCATAATTCACCATTTATTGCTGGGAAGCTTTGAGGAACAGATCGGGGTCACAAATGCAGACCCCGCTTAGATGAAATTTTGATAAATGGAAAATATCGGTAATATTACTGATACAAGTATTGTTGACACCAATTATTAACACTTAAAAAATACCATGGCAAGATTTCGACACTCTTTTTGTAGCCCATTTAGTTCTGAAATTGAAGAGTTAGGAGATATTGAGGAAAATGAACTGATTGATAAGTTTAACAAAATACCATGGGACGGAATAATACAGAAAATGAGTACAATGAGTGAATCAGAAATTCATTATTCACCATCGATTGAATTTGAAGATAAATCCACTAAACACGGATTAACAATGAGCGGAGTTGGTGATAAAAACCTTGAAGAATTTTATGTGTTCTATAAAAGACCAAAGAGGGTAAAAAGGTTTTTTGGATTATTTGAGCATGATAACCCCAATTATTTAACCGATGTTCTTGGGCAGACTAGGCAAAATGTTGTTGAGCTAATAAATGCATTAATTGAAAAAAATTATCAGTTGTTAGATCAAAAAATTAAGAGATAAAAAATAAACCGGTGCTAACAATTTGTTCCATGCCGAATTTCCTGCTTGATCAATTTCTGGAAATCCATCGCAGTTTGGCCGTAATATTTGCTCATCGTTTCGGGGATGCAGTTAAGAGCTTTTTTTGCAAAATCCTATATTATCGATGGATGCGTCCTCCTATCCGGCGGACAAGAAATCGAAGTTTTGTCTAGACTTCCTGCAACGCAAATATTACTCATTTGCTTGCCCTTTACAGCTCCAGGTAGGTTTTTTACAAGGGCCGTTGGCAAGAATTCAAGCAAACAGAAAATCAGTATACTTAAAAAAATCGTATTTTTAAAGAAAAATGAAATATGGGAATAGCTTTAACAAATAGGACAATTGAAAAATACTTTGGATTTCTATCTCGTCTTGACAACGGTTCCAAGAAAAAGTTAATTAAAAAATTGGCTGAATCTATTGAGGAAAAAGGGGGGAAGACTGTAAATCTAAAGGATTTATCAGGAGCATGGGAAGATACACGTGATTCCGATGAGATTATCAAAGAAATTAAAAATTCAAGAATTGACAAAGAAGGAAATTTTGAATTCTAATGGATTACCTTCTTGACACAAATATCTGTATACATTTTTTTAGAGGAAAATTTGGAGTAACAGAAAAGTTTGAGGTAGCAAAAGCAGAAAATTGTGCTATTTCCGAGATTACCTTGGCTGAACTCGTGTTTGGAGCTGAGAAAAGTATGAATCCTACAAAAAACCATCAACTGATTGAACAATTTATTGAGATTGTTACCATTCTTCCAATTTTTGATTCTATACTGAAATATGGAAAGGAAAAAGCCAGATTAAGAAATGCCGGAATAATGATAAGTGATTTCGATTTGTTAATTGGTTGTACAGCCGTTGAATATGATTTGATTATGGTTACAGAAAATGCAAGTGAGTTTGAGCGAATTTCTGGCATTAAGCTTGAAAATTGGGTAGATCGTAATAAATAAAAACTCTTGCCAACAATTAAGCTACAATGATGCGAAGTAGGGCTCCGGTTCAACAAATTGTACCATGTCGAAAAGGAAGCTAAATCGAGTTCTAAAAGTCCGCTGCAACTTGGCCGTAATATTTGCTCATCGTTTCGGGAATGCAGTTAATCCCAAAGGGATCCCTTCGGGGGAGCTTTTTTTGCCAGATCCTATTTTATCGTCGGATGCCTCCTCCTATCCGGCGGACAAGAAATCGAAGTTTAGTCCAGACTACCAGCAACGCAAATATTACTTATTTGCTTGCTCTTTACAGCTTTAGCCCCCTTTTTTACAAGGGTCTTTGTGTGTCAGCTAAAAACATTTCAACACTAACTTTCAAAAAAATTAGAGTAACTTTATTTGATGAAACCCAGATTATATTTTGATACTTCAGTTTTCGGTGGAATAAATGATGTAGAATTTCAATTCGAAACAAAAAGTTGTTTGAGATGGTAGAGAATGGTGAAATAATCTGTGTATACTCCGATTTAACCCTTACAGAACTGGAAAATGCGCCTGAAGCATTTCAAAAATTTATCCACTGTCAATATGGAAAAAATTGAAATCGTAGAAGAATCTTTTTCACTGGCAGATCAATACATTTCTGAAAAGGTAGTTGGTAGAACAAGTCATGATGATTGTCTTCATATTGCTACTGCCACTATAAACAAAGTTGACCATTTGATTAGCTGGAATTTTAAACATATCGTAAACGTATTTAGGATTAGAGGATATAACTCGATAAATATTAAAAACGGACATGTTCAATTAGACATCCGATCACCAAAAGAAATTGTCAATTATGGGACCAAGGATTAAGGAAAAACAATTTGATACTGTAAAATTCTTTCGTAGAGAGAAAGAGAGAATATATAAAGAAACCGACGGAATGACCTACAAAGAATTTAAAGCATATCTAGCAAAGCATAAGAAGTGGGCGGAAAAATAAAAAAAGCCGAACACACAACATTTGCTCCATGAATAATCCTCCTGGCTTTTTGAAGTTAGCAAAATTCTGTAAATAATTCATTTTCAATTTCTTAATTCTGTCTGTTTCCTTGTTTGTGGAACGTTGAAAGTAATGCTAAAAACGGCCGTCCTCTGAAATCATATTCGAATCAGACAGAAATATTTAATTTTCCCGGTACGGGCATCTTGCCAGTCGGGAAGACATTTCAGCTTTAGCAAGGCCTTTGCCAGTGACCCCACTTAGCCTGTGAACTATCACCTTAATCAAAATACCTTCCTTTCACACATAAAGAGAGGTCACTCAGCAACAAACCGCCTTTACAGAATGGAAATCGAGATACATTTGAATTGAATATTTGAAACTCTTTTATGAACTCTTAAATTCTAATTCAATGAAAACGATGATCCTGACAATCACTATCTTGTTTCTTTGCGTTTCTGGTTACACCCAGTCAAAAGCTAATGAAAAGGCCGTACAGGCTGTGCTTCAAAAAATGGAAGATGCCTGGAATGCACACGACTACACCTATTCTGGTCAATTTGATATTTATGCGCCAGATGCAACTATGATCAATCCGGTAGGTATGTACTGGAAAAATCGGGCTGAAATAATCAAGGCTCATCAGGTGTTTGGCGAGACCATGTTCAAATATACCTCCAGCCAAAACCAGCAGGTAGATATTCGCTTTCTGGCGCCTGCCGTCGCACTAGCTACTGTTAACCCAGAAAATTCAATGAATTTTCCGCCCGATGGGCCGACGTTTATCAAAATCCTGATCACAAGTGAGTTAAGTTTAGTTTCATCGTAAGTTGAGAATACAAACATTCCTCAAATTTGGGGAGTAAGGATTTTGTTAAAGTCGGGGTTAACCTTGACATAACTTCTTGAAAAATAGAAGTTTTCAAGAAGTTATCGTCATTATTCATGTTTTTCACATGAATAAAGCGGGTTAAAGGTCAACATCGGGTGGAGCATGATTATTCCTTTCCGGAAGGACAAAAAGCTTACAAGGGAGATCTGCATCAGCACATGCTAAATGTTGTTCTTACCAAGAAAAATGATCAATGGAAAATCGCCACCTTACAGGTAACAACAATTGATCCCAATGCTACCGCTTTTGACCCAGCTAAAAGACAGGCGGGTAAATAAGGAAATGTCCGGCACATTGTAAAAGTTATGCAGGCAGTGCCGGACAAATTTTAGAATTGGAGGTAGTAAATATTCAAGTGTAAATAAAAAGAAATGAGAAATGTATTTCCGATATTGAAGTAGTGAGTTTATGTGTGTATCATGAGAAGTATTGTATTTACGGTGCTTTTGGTAACTTACCGGCTTGCTTTGACTCAGTCGCTCTCTCCGATTGAGTTTAATAACCAACCGACCCTTGAAAAAGGTATTTCTGTTGAACCCCTTGCCCTTTTTTATATCGTACCAACAGCGGATACCTTCCAAACCCCTTCGAATATAGCCAGACAAAAATTCGTAGCTTCTGATCAGGTTCCTCATCTTAATCATCGCACGATCCAGAAGTTATCGAGAACCAATCAGGTGGTATGGTTTCAATTTAAAATAAAAAACGACCATCTTAAGGATACCCTTAAGCTGCTATATTCCGGATTGGTGCATGGCATGGTCACATTGTACCAAAAAGAAAGTGACTCTTTTTATAAGGTTGGAAGTGCAGGCTTTTTTGTGCCTTCGGTAAGGTTAGCAAGTGGTTACAGTTTTTTTGAAATACAAGTGCCTCCCAATACCACCAATCACTATTTTGTGAGAGTTGTTGATTATTTGTTGCAGTTGGCGGATGTCTCCGGAGAATTGCACACCCGGCAAAGTTTTCAATGGTTTACTGCCCGGGAAATTTTATCCAACAGATTACTATTTGGCTTGATGTCCATCATGTTCGGATGTATCGTATTAATGAGCATCTATTCCCTATTTCAATATTACCTCAACCATGATCGGGCCTTTTTATTTTATTCATTGTATACGGCTATGGCGGCATGTCATATTTTCATCCTCTCCAATGCACGGTTTGGTTTTGGGTTTATGCCCGATTCGATTCCCAGGCTTAGCCACCCTATTGGTTTTTCGACAACCCATATTTTAGCATTATTGTATGCATTGTTTTTATCATACCTCCTTCAAATTTCCGAACGACAGCCTTTTCTTTGGAAGGTTGTCAAACCATTTATGCTGTTTCTTGCCCTGCTGCAAGCCATGGAACTACTGCAATTAAGATCCGGGACATGGATCGAAAGCAGTAATGTGTACTTTATGCTTGATACATTACCGGCGTTCGCGATGGGCATACTGATGATTTTGGCCACGATTAGAAGTAACACCAGGCTAAAACCATTTTTACTAGTGGGGCAAATCAGTTTGTATTTGATTGTGATTTCTCCGTTTCATGGCCTCTTCGATTTGAAACACTTATCGCAGGAGGTTTCAAATTTGTTTAATTATCCTGCCTTTTATATGGCCCTTGGATTGACGATCGAACTATTTTGTTTTACCCTTGCGCTTGCTTATCGAAATAGACTGGTAGAAATGGAAAAAAATGAACTTCAACAAAACTATACAGAAAAACTTGAAGCAGAACTAAAAGCTCGTATCGCTGAAGTCAGGGAGCAGAGTATTCAGCTGGAGAAGCAGCATATTCGTCAATTGGAGATGGATTTTGAGCAGCAACTGGCTGAGGTGCAAATGAAAGCTCTAAGAGCGCAGATGAACCCTCATTTTATTTTCAATTGTCTCAATTCCATTCAACTTTATACTGCCAACAATGAGTCGGTCAAAGCGACGGATTACCTGAACCGGTTCAGTCAGTTGATACGTTTGGTATTGGAAAACTCCCGCTCAGAGCGTGTTACCCTGAAAAATGAATTGGAGGCACTGGAGCTTTATTTGCAAATGGAGTCGATGCGTTTTAAGGACAAGCTCCGTTATCAGATCGAGATTGTGCCAGAGCTGGATTCGGAACTAATTGAAATTCCTCCTTTGCTTCTTCAACCTTATGTGGAGAATGCCATTTGGCATGGGCTTATGCATAAACCGGAAGGTGGCCAATTACAGGTGAATGTAACTCAGCCAAATACTGATGGAATAAAGGTGACGATTACCGATGATGGGATAGGCCGTACCCAGGCTGCCAGATTGAAAAGCAAATCTGCAACACTTCAGAAATCTTTTGGTATGAAGATGACTGGAGAGCGGATTATGCTGATCAATCGTATGTACAAGGCCCAGACCCAGGTACAGGTCAATGACTTAATATACCCGGATGGTACCCCCGCTGGAACGGAAGTAGTTTTGAATATTCCTGTTTAAGAATTAATGAGTGAATGATGCTAAAAGCAATCCTGATCGATGATGAGCCTGACTGTGTGCAGTTGCTTGCCTTGCAACTTAAGCAACACTGTCCGGGAGTGGAGGTGCTGGCCGGACTGTGTTCCCCGGAAGAAGGTTTGCAGGCCATACGGACACTCGATCCGGACGTTGTTTTTCTTGATGTGGAAATGCCCCGAATGAATGGATTTCAGTTATTGGAACAACTTGAAAGGATTCCTTTCGGACTTATTTTTGTAACGGCCTACAATGAATTTGCCTTGAAAGCCTTTCGATTCAGCGCCTTGGATTATCTGCTTAAGCCACTTAATTCCAGCCATTTGTGCGAAGCTGTTCGGAAGGCAGAAAAACGGCGACAGATCGATCAGGGACAGCTTGACCTCCTTCGGTATCAGCTTAAAGAGGGAAAATACCCTTCTAAAATTGCCGTACCATTTCAAAGCGGGGTGGTATTCGTTGAGCTTAGCGAATTGGTCTATTGCGAGGCGGACAGCAATTATACCAAACTATTTCTGGTCAATGGAAAACACCATTTACTATCCAAAACATTGCGCGAAGTGCAGGAAGTACTGGAGGAAAGAAGCTTTCTCCGGGTACACCGCCAGTACCTGATCAATCTGGAACACATTAAGATGTACCACAAAGGTGATGGTTCCTACCTGGTCATGACCGGTGACATCACCATTCCGGTTGCCAAAAATCAGAAAGAACGGCTGGTGCAGAAGTTTGGCTGGTTATAGTAAATCCAAAACAGAAACCCTGAGATAATATTTTTAAGCGGTGTAGCTTTCCCGCTCATTTTTTAGGCAATCCACTCAATAATAAAGTTACTTCACAAGATATTCCTCTTTTTTCAGATCCGTTTTTGGAATTTTATATCAAAGGCAACCACCGAACCTCTGTGGTTCTATCACCCTGGTAAAACATCATTGCCAGTCAAGTCGATAGTCCAGCCCATTAGAAAGCTGAATTTAATTTATAAAATTTCAAGCCATGAAAACCAAAGTAGAACAGCCCGTACACCACCAATCCGAAGGCTGGTTCTTTATTGTGATGGCCCTTGTAGTATTAGCGATTGCGGTCGCCGGCTTCGTGCCATCCGCTATATCCACCGATGGTCGCAGGGCACCAATGACCTGGGCGGTAGCCGCACACGGGGCTATTTTTGGTGCGTGGCTCCTGTTATTTCTAACGCAAACAATCCTCATTAAAAAAGGGAAAATTGCCGTGCACCGACGATTAGGATATTTGGCCGCATTGCTCGCTGCTTTGATGGTCCTGTCCGGGTATACATCGGCAATTGCCATGGCGCGGCGCGGTTATGATCTAAGCGGCGATTTGATACAGTGCGATAGTGATCCCCTTGGACAACTGGTGTTTCAACTTGGAGATATTTTCAGTTTCAGTATTTTGGTTGGGCTTGCTATTTGGTTTCGCAGTAACTCTGCTATTCACAAGAGGTTGATGCTCCTGGCAACTATCGGTTCCCTGATGCCTGCTGCGCTGGCACATATAATTGGCCATTCACCGGTATTACGAGAGATTACAGCCCCGATCATAGTCATCCCTCTTTTCATACTTCTATTTGCGAGGGCTATCTATGAACGTTTTTCCCGTGGGAGAATTCACCCAATTTCCTTGTGGGTAGCCATTTCATTATTTGTTTGGGCTAACTTCCGTGCTTTGGTCATTGGGCCAAGCGATGCATGGCACAAATTTGCAGAATGGCTCATCAGGTAAGGCGATAAGGCGGATTGTTGGCGGTATTGTTATATATGAGATAGAAGTCAGAAGATGGAAAGTAGAAAGGGGAAAAGAGAAAGGGGTAAGGAAGTTGGAAAGGGCAGAGTGCAGGGAGCAGAGCTGGAAGGCCGAAGCTGGAAGTCAGAAGACAGAAGTTGGAAGCTCAAAGCTGAAAGGATGAAAATTGAATATTATTCAATAACTCATTTGCCCATTACAGCCTTAGCGGGGCCTAGTCAGAGACCCTGCGTTAACTTGAGGATATCAATACACCATGATTAAAGTTTCTTTGAGGAACAATTCGGGGTCGCATTAGCAGACTCTGACGGTACGAAAAAGATCATCTTTTATATTGTGTTTGTAACATGTAATTTATTTTATCCCATCCTTCGCATTCTCATAAAGTCCAAAAAATAGTCTGCTGGTCCAGACCGCACCAAAACCTCGTCTTGTCTTCCTTCAATCCTTGTCCTCATTACGATCGATCGTTGTGCCCATGACGATCGTTTCTTGTCCTCATGACGTTTTATCAATGTCCTCGCCACATATTTTCGCCATTTTCATCGTTCCACAACAAATTCCGGTTCATTTTTTTATCACCTGTTTTTTAGTAAGCAAGTTTAATTATTCGTCATTTAATAGGCGTTGTGTAACATAATTATTGGGGCATAGAATTTCATAAGACCATATTTGCCTTATAAAAACCCACGAAAACTTGAAAACATTAACGACAAACGGATATATTAGAAGATGAAAAAGAAAATGGTGGTGTATTATTTCTTATCCGTTATTAACCGGTTACAAACGTTTAAATCAGGATACTAAATAGTCAACCCATTAAAGATATAGAAGCCATAGCTTCTATGCATACGTTGTAGCACATAGTAATGAGAAATAATTGGAAAATAACAGAAAAGATCATTGGTTGCCTACTAATATTATGGGGTGGATTTTATTTCGTCATAAGTATATGGGTTTTTAAAAATGATTTAGATGTAGCATTTGCTTATAGCAATAATTCTTGGGACGATTTGTCATTATTAAAAATTATTAAGAATTACCATTTTAAATTGTTGCTACCTCTGATAACTTTGATAGTTGGACTATTACTATTATTAAAAAAGAGATTAGGTTGGTTATTATCCGTAGTATTTACACTCTTGTGGCCTGCAACTTTACTCATACACCTATGGGATCTGTATACTAAAATATTAGAAGATGATATTTTCGAAGAAAATCTAGTACCAATATGTACAGTGATTGGATTTATTTCATTGATCCTTTTAACTATGTTCGGTTTATTAATGACTAAACAAATACGTTCTAATTATAATCCAACAATAAAAAGTTGGCTAATAATGATAGTACTTTTCGCAACTCTTCTTATTGACAAGATCTTAATAAATTGAAAACGTGCTACAACAATTTGTAAAAAAACATGCCGAATTTCCTGCTTGATCGAGTTCTAAAAGTCCGCGGCTCATTGGCCGTAATATTTGCTCATCGTTTCGTGGATGCTGTTAAGATGATTAAAGCCAGATCAAGATTTATCGCTGGATTGCAGAATCGAAGTTTTGTCTAGACTTCCAGCTACGCAAATATTACTTATTTGCTTGCTCTTTGCAGCTTCAGGCACGTTTTTTACAAGGGACGTT
>Ga0207833_100112_pt1 | contig 82873 bp, 72 predicted proteins | sample TtaePargueraPR_6_FD_187753 | JGI IMG/M metagenome (GOLD analysis project Ga0207833, IMG submission 187753) | Aerobic enrichment media microbial communities from Bioluminiscent Bay, La Parguera, Puerto Rico - Tt and E1 (2) (SPAdes) | ecosystem: Environmental > Aquatic > Marine > Unclassified ...
CCCGCCGCGGCCCGGCTCGCGGTGCGGCCCGGCTCGACGTGCGGCCCGGCTCGCGGCTGTGCCCCGGCTCGCGGCTCAGCCGCAGTCGGGCCGGCAGGTGCGCTGCGAGAGCGCGATGACGAGCACGTCGCCGAGGTCCTCGGGCTCGGTCGCCGAGTAGGCGGCACCGCCGGTGGCGTTGGCGATACGGGTCATCGCCTCGAAGTCGGTGTCGGGCCCGAACCCGATCATGATCACCGGAACGGGCTGCAGCGGATCCTGCAGCTCCTCGAGCTCGGCGAGCAGCGTGTCGAGGTCGATGCCGTTCGCGTCCTCGTTGCGGCCGTCGGTGATGAGCAGCACGGAGTTGACGCGTTCGGGGTCGTACGTCTCGGTCACGCGCTGCACCGCGGCGAGCGTGGTGTCGTACAGGCCGGTCGCACCGCCCAGCCGCTCCGGCAGCGATGCGATGATGCCCGCGATCTGCTGCAGGTGCGCGGCATCGGCGAGCGGACCGATCGGGGCGAGCTCCTCGTAGTCGAGGTCGCCGTTGCGGGCGGTCGAGAACGCCCAGACGCCCATCTGCACCTCGCCCGAGAACTTCTGCATGGCGCCGAGCGCGGCCTGCTGGAAGATGTCGATGCGGCGCAGCCCGTTTCCCGCCGGGTCGAGCATCGAGCCGGAGACGTCGATGACGGCGAGCATGCGGCCGCGGAGCGTCAGCACGCCCCACTGGCGCAGCAGCGCGACCTGGTCGGCGCCCGCAGGTGCCGCGAAGGTCGTGACCGGCTCGGCCACGACACCCGGGGCGTCGAGCTCGCCTGAGCCGTCGGCCGAGCGGAAGCCGTGCGCGGCGAGCACGTCGGCCGCGTCGGAGATCGCCCGCTCGAGGTCGGTCAGCAGTTCGGCCCGCGTCGGCGGGGTCCACGTGTCCGGGTCCGCCTGGTCGGCGCCGGCCGCTGCGTCCTCGGCCGTGTCGGCGGCATCCGACTCGGCGTCGTCGGAACCATCGGTCGCCGCAGGCAGCCGCACGAACGGATACGTCATCGCGGGCGTGCCCTCCGCCGGGTAAACCGCGACGAGCTGTTCCATCGGCTCGTCGGCGTTGTAGTCGGCCACCGCCTGCTCGGTGACGATGGCCATGGTCGGCTCGGCGGCTGCGACCGTGGCTCCGAAGGCGGCATCCGTGGACGCCGGGATGGTCTTGCCGAGCTCGATCATGGCACCGGCGAGCTGGGTCGGGTCGTCCGGGTCGGCGATGCCCGCGAGCGAGGCGAGTGCCGCGAGGCTCGACGCCGAGCCTTCGGGGTCGGGCAGCAGCATCCGCGTGCCCCCCGTGAGTAGCGTGCCCCAGCCCGGCGCGGTCTCGCCGAGCGATGCCGCCTGCTCGGCCGGCGTCGCGAAGACGACGGGCGTGGATGCCACCTCGAGGCCCACCGATACGGCCGGCGCGGGCCTGCCGAGGGAGGTCGCGGTCGCCGTCATGCGGTCGACCCAGGCTCCGGCGCTCGGGATCCACGCGTCCGCGGGGTCCCCCGTGCCGGTCGCCACGACCGCCGCCGTGTCGGCCGACTCCTGCGCGCGCACGGTCGTGAGCGAGCACCCGTCGGATGCCTCGTCGAACGTCTCGGCGACGGTCGTGACGACGGGGGCGATGGTCGGGTCGGCGACGATGACGAGCTCGGTCGGCTCGTCGCATCCGTCCGGCTCGGAGGCGAACATCGAGCCGCTGAGCAGCGGGTCGAGCATGCCCGTCGCCCACGCGGCTCCGGCCCCGCCGACGACGAGGAGCGCGACGAGCGCTGCGGTGATCCCCACGAGCATCGGTCGGCGCGGTTGCTTCGCCGGCGCAACGCTGTGACGGCCCACGCTCACTCCAATGCCCACCGGGCACTGCGGCGGCACCGGTGACTCGTTCGCTTCGTTCGGGTCCGCGCCTGGGGGGCACGGATTCCAACAGTGTAGGCGACTCTCGGAGCGCCGGAACTGGAGCTCCCCTACAAGGGTGGAGTGATCCTCAGCGCGCGTCTCGCTCGGCGAGCCGGAGGCGCACGATCGGGATCTCGGGGTCGTCCTCCCCCGTGGCATCCCGCATCATCTGCTGCAGCGCCGCCCACGCCTTCGGGTAGCGCTCCGCGTAGCGGGCGAGCACCTCGGCACCGCCCGCCGCATCGAGCAGGACAGCCTCGGCGGGCCGGCGACGGATGCGACCGGTGCTGACGTGGCACGACGGGTCGGCGCGCAGGTTGCGGTACCACTGCGACCTCGGTCCGAAGCCCGACGCGACGAACACGGTGCGCTCGTCGGGCCGGTCGATCACCTCGAGCACGACGAACCGCGGCTCGCCCGACGTTCGGCCGGTGTGCTCGAGCATCATGAAGCGGCGCCCGAGCAGGAAGCCGAGTCCGGCCTTGTAGAGCGGGATCGGGAGGCGGACCACCCAGCGGGTGCGGATCATCTTCGCAGCGAAGCTCACCGTGCGCATGATGGCGCACGCCGGGCGTGGGCGCAAGGCGGTTGCCCGAACTGCTCGGGCGGGATTGGCTGGCTGGTCGAACCTCACGAAGGAGGACCCACGTGGACACCACCACGCTCATCTGGACCATCGTCGGAGTCGTCGCCGTCATCGCGGTCGTCGTCGCCGTCGTGCTGCTCACCGCCGGCAAGCGCCGCGAGGCTCGTCGCGAAGCCGACCGGCGCAAGGCGGCGGAACTCCGCGCGGAGGCCGAAGAAGCCGACCGGCAGGCACGCGAGCGCGAGGCCGCCGCGGCTCAGGCGCACGCGGAGGCCTCGCGGTCGCAGGCCGAGGCCGAGGAGGCGCAGGCGCGGGCCCAGCAGGCGCGCCTGGACGCCGAGGAGCGCGCCCGCGAGAGCGCCGAACGCCAGGCAGCGGCCGCGGACGCGCGCTCCGAGACCGATGAGACGCGTCGGAAGGCCGACGAGGTCGACCCGGACGTGACGCGCGACGAGTCCCCCGCCACTCCGGCGGATGGACGCACCGACGAGTCCCCCGCCACTCCGGAGGATGGACGCACCGACGCCGACCGCGCCGCGCACGAGCGCGACGCGGGTTCGGAGCGGACACGCCCCACGGCGTGACCGGCGGCGGATGCCGGACCACGCGAGTCACCGGCATCCGTCGCCCTACTTCAGCAGGCGCGACATGCGGCGGTCGGCGAGCAGCTTGCCGCCGGTCTGGCAGGTCGGGCAGTACTGCATCGAGCGGTCGGCGAAGTGCACGTCGCGCACGGTGTCGCCGCACACCGGGCACGTCTCGCCCCCGCGCGCGTGCACGCGCATGCCCTGGCGCTTCGCATCCTTGAGCTCGGCGGCCGGGCGCCTCTCGGCCGCCTCGACCGCACCGCGCAGGGTGTCGCGAAGGGCGTCGTAGAGCCGGGTGACCTCGTCGTCGTCGAGCGATGCGGCGAGCGCGTACGGCGACATCTTCGCCACGTGCAGAACCTCGTCGGAGTAGGCGTTGCCCACGCCCGCGATGAGCGACTGCTCGCGCAGCACGCCCTTGATCTGCGTGCGGCGGCCCGAGAGGATGCCGGCGAAGACCTCGAGCGTGAAGTCGTCGCCCAGCGGCTCGGGCCCGAGCGACGCGATACCCGGCACCTCTGCCGGGTCGCGCACGACGTACACCGCGAGCGACTTCTTCGTGCCCGCCTCGGTGAGGTCGAACCCCGAGTCGTCGTCGAATCCGACGCGCATCGCGATGGGCGACTTGCCGGGCCGGATGCGGCTGGCCGGGAGCTGCTCGTACCACCGCAGCCAGCCCGCGCGGGCGAGGTGCGCGACGAGGTGGATGCCGTCGACGTCGAGGTCGAGCCACTTCCCGTGCCGCGCCGCGCCCGTGACGGTGCGCCCGACCAGGTCGGTCAACGGCGGGTCGAACGTCTTGAGTGCCGAGAACGAGGTCATGACGGCCGAGCGGATGCTGCGCCCGACCGTCCGCCCGCGCAGGAACCCCACCAGTGCGTCGACCTCGGGCAGTTCCGGCATGCCGCCAGTCAAGCACCCGCGTCGCCGTCGGCGCATCCACCTCGCGCCTGAGGGCCGATTCCCCGACTGAGGGCCGTACCTTTCGCCCTCGAACTGGGAAACGGCCCTCAGTCCGCGCCCGCGGGATCCTCCCGGTCATCCTCGGAGCCATCGTCGTCGTCGAGGAACTCGGCCAGCTCGAGGTCGGCCTCGCCGAACGGTGGTGGTGCCGTGAGCGTCGGCTCGGCCTCGCGCGCCGCCGCGATGACACCCTCGAGCAGCTCGACGACCGACCCGGCGCGCAGGAGCCGCACCTGGTCGAGCGCGCCGACGGGCGTGATGCCGGCCAGCTGCCAGCTCGATACCAAGGGGTCGTCGTCGAGCTCGAGGTCGGGCGACCACGGCAGCTCGACGAACTCGCCGGCCCGCGCGAGCACGCCGCGCACGGCCCGCTCGGCCTCCGCGCGCAGCGGCGCGTGGTCGGTTGTCCACTCCAGCTCGGGCAGGTCGCGCACCATCGCCATCGGGTACGGGTCGTCCTGCAGCCACTCCACGACCTCGACGCGACGCGTGCCGCGCGCCACGATCGCGACCAGCCCGTCGCCCGAGCCGAGCTCGATGAGGCGGGCCATGGTGCCGATGCCGAACCGCTGGTCGCCGCCGCCGACCTCGGCACCCCGCTCGATGAGCACGACCCCGAACTCGGGCGCTTCCCCCTCGAGCACCCGGCCCAGCATCGTCAGGTAGCGCTCCTCGAACACGCGGAGCGTGATCGGCATGTGCGGGAACAGCACCGAGCCGAGCGGGAACATCGCCGCCTGTCGCATGCCCGACAGTCCAGCACCGAACGCTGTGAATGCCTGCAACGGCGGCCCGTGGCATCCGATCTGTGATTCACCGTTCACTTCCGACGCGGGTACCGCTAGCCTGCGGGCATGCGACGCAAGCACTGGCGGCACCGCAACGCGGCGCTCGACCCCGCCCGCGACCACGTGGAGATCACCCGCAACGTCGTCATGTTCGAGTTCCCGTGGGACATGAACCAGGCGCTGAGCTTCGCGCTGTTCCGCACCTACGCGGTGCCGGGCATCGGGCGCCTGCTCGACGAGACCGGCGAGTTCACGGGGCGAACGCAGAAGCGGTACGACGACACGGCCCTGCTGCTCGAGGCGCCGAGCCGCCTGGGCTTCGACCACCCCGAGGCGCGCGCGGCGATCCGCCGCATCAACGGCATGCACCGCGCCTACGACATCCCCGACCACGAGTTCCGGTACGTGCTCTCGACGTTCGTCGTGGTGCCGAAGCGGTGGCTCGACGCGTACGGCAAGCGACCGCTCGACGCGGGTGAGCTCGAGGCATCCGTGCACTACTACCGGGCGCTCGGGGGCCGCATGGGCATCCCCGACATCCCCGAGACGTACGACGGGTTCGCGACGCTCATGGACGACTACGAGGCCGAGCACTTCGCGTTCGAGCCCGGCGCCCGGCGCGTGGCCGACTCGACGCTCGCGCTGCTGCTGACGTTCCACCCGCGGCTGCCGAAGCGCCTGGTGGAGGTGTTCAGCCGCGCGCTCATGGACGACGAACTGCTCGACGCCCTGGGCTACGACCGCCCGCCACGGGCCGTCACCGCCGCCTCGCGCGCCGCGCTGCGCCTGCGCGGCCGCATCGCGCGCCTGCTGCCGGCGAACCGCACGCCCACCGCGGTCGCCGACCTGCCGTGGGTGCGCAGCTACCCCGACGGGTACGACATCGAGCACCTCGGCACCTTCCCGAGCGGATGCCCCGTGCCGCACGAGTCCCGCCGGGAGCCGGGCGCCGCCTGAGCCGTCGCCGCCACCTCCACGCGACCTCCGCCGAGCCGATCAGGTGGCCGGTTGGTGGGCCTAGGGATCGCCGGCGGATTCGGACCCGGCATCCGACCGCGACCGGCTCCACCGGCCGAGCAAGCGATCGACGCCGACGACGAGCGCGCCGATCACCGCGATGCCCACGCCGATCTGCAGCACGCCGAGCACCACGTCGCCGTAGCCGCGACCCTCCGGGTCGAGGAACGGGTACGGGTAGCGGTCGGGCACCACGGGCAGCAGCACGGCGCGCGTGATCGACGCGGCCGCATAGCCGAGCGGGAACAGCAGCCACAGCGCGATGTCGATCCACCGGGTGCGGCCGTGCGGGCGGAACAGCACGAACTCGGCCAGCACCATGATCGGGGCGACGTAGTGCACGAGGAACGCCGACCAGTTCGACAGCTGCTCCGAGGCATCCGCCGCATCGACCAGCCCCGGGAGCGGGTTCTCGCCGTTGTTGTTGATGAAGTGCGAGACGAGCATGGTCGTCAGCAGCCAGACCACGATGCCACCGCGCAACCGCGGAGCAGGGGCATCCGCCGTGCGCCGCTGCACCATGAGCCCGACCGCGACCGCGTAGTAGGCGAGTGCGAAGACGCTCGCGTTGCTCGTGAAGAACTGCAGCTTGTGGCTGCCGCTCAGGATGCCCGCCAGGATGACGAGCACGATCGCGGCGCGCCACCAGAACGACGGTGCGGCGAGCACGCGCCACGGCGACGCGCTCATGCTCCGGGCAGGGTGCGGCCGAACATCTGCGCGGTCGCGCGGGCGCTCGGCGAGCCTGCATCGGGGTCGGCGCCGGCCGATACGAGCGCCGCGATCACGTCGTCCTCCCCCTTGAACACGGCGCCGGCGAGCGGCGACTGACCACGTGCGTTCAGCCGATTCACGTCGGCGCCGTGCTCGGCGAGCGCGCGCACGAGCCCTGGGTGACCGTGGTACGCGGCGAGCATGAGGAAAGTGTTGCCCTGCGCATCGGCGAGGTCGACGTCGACGCCGGCCTCGACGAACTCGACGAGCAGGTCGGCGCCCGCACGCGCGAGCTCGAACAGCTGCTCCGGGTCGACGTCGGGTCCGGCCATCAGCTCATCCGCTCCTTCGGCGACCGGGTCTTCGCGGGGTCGCGCTCGGCCAGGTGCCCGATCGCCTCGTCGATCGCCGCCATCGTGTCGGCGTCGAGGGTGCGACCCGCGGCCTGCACGTTGTCGGCGACCTGCTCCGGCCGGGAGGCGCCGATGATCGCCGCCGACACGTTGGGGTTCTGGAGCACCCAGGCGACGGCGAGCTGGGGCATGGTCAGCCCAGCGGCATCCGCCACCGGCCGAAGTGCCTGCACCCCGCGCAGGATCTCATCGTCGAGGAACCCCTGCACCATGTCAGCGCCGCCCTTCTCGTCGGTCGCGCGCGAGCCCGCGGGCGGCGCCTCGCCGGGCAGGTACTTGCCCGTGAGCACGCCCTGCGCGACCGGCGACCACACGATCTGCCCGATGCCGAGCTCCTCCGACGTCGGCACGACCTCCTCCTCGATCACGCGCCACAGCATCGAGTACTGCGGCTGGTTGGAGATGAGCGAGACGCCGAGCTCGCGCGCGAGCGCGTGGCCCGCGCGCAGCTGCTCGGCGTTCCACTCCGAGACGCCGATGTAGAGGGCCTTGCCCTGGCGCACGATGTCGGCGAACGCCTGCATCGTCTCCTCGAGCGGGGTCTCGTAGTCGTAGCGGTGCGCCTGGTAGAGGTCGACGTAGTCGGTGCCGAGCCGCTGCAGCGAGCCGTCGATCGACTCCATGATGTGCTTGCGCGAGAGACCCGTGTCGTTGTGCCCCTTCGGCCCGGTCGGGAAGTAGACCTTCGTGAAGATCTCGAGCGACTGGCGCCGCTCGCCGCGCAGCGCCTCGCCGAGCACGGTCTCCGCCGCGGTGTTGGCGTAGACGTCGGCCGTGTCGAAGGTCGTGATGCCGGCGTCGAGGGCGGCACGCACGCAGCGCTGCGCGGTGTCGTTCTCGACCTGGGAGCCGTGGGTGAGCCAGTTGCCGTACGTGATCTCCGAGATCTTGAGGCCGCTGTTGCCGAGGTACCTGAATTCCATGCGTCCAGCCTAGAGAGCGAGCGGATGCCTCGGGGCCGCCGGGCTCGGCGGCATCCGCCCCCTACAGGGCGAGCAGGCGCTCGGTGTCGCCGAACACCTCGAGCCCCGCACAGTCGGCCACGCCCTCGAGCCGCACGCGGCCGTCGTGGTCGACGTGCCGGAACACGATCTGCGCGTCCATGGTCTCCTCGACGCGCTGGTGCATCGCCTCCCGCAGCGGCGCGTGCAGCAGGCCGCCGCGCACCCGCTCGGCTTCGAGGTGCAGCAGCCCGTCGGGGCCGGAGACGCTCCAGCGCACGTGCGAGTCGTCGATCGCGAGCGCGTGCTCCCGCGAGCGGTTGTAGGTGGTCCACTTGTGGAGGCGCCCGCCGTGGCGGAAGCCGATGATCGAGCCGCGGAAGGACCGGCCGACCCACGGGATGATCGCTACCGACGCGATGAGCGAGGCATCCGTGTCGTCACCGCTCGTGGCGTCGACGTGGTTGCTCGCCATCCAGACGTAGCCGGCCGGGAAGGCACGACCCCAGTCCTTCTCGATGTACCCGCGCCCGCCGTCGAACGACACCGGCGCGCCCTCCACCTCGAGCGTGCCGCCCAGGCCGTGCCCGAACGAGACGATGCCGTGGAAGCACTCCATGAACGGCACGAGCCCGTACCAGCCCATGATGCCGGGCTCGCGGAGGGTGACCGGCCACGGCGTGAACGGGTCGGGGAAGCCGACGCGCCCGCGCAGCTGCGGCAGGTCGAGCGTCACGCCCCGCGGCGAGAACCGGTTCGTGCCCACCCGCACCTCGAAGCCGTGGGCGGATGCCTCGAAGTCGTCGACGTCGAACCGGTGGTACCACGACCGCCCGGTGAGCCCGTCGAGCACCTGCACGAACGCCTCGTCGCGCTCGCCGCCGTCGCCCGCGAGTCCACGGAAGACGCCCGGGATGACCGCCCAGCGCTGCGAGCGGTCGGCACTCACGAGCTTCACGTACCAGCCCTCGAAGAACCCCCGGCGCACGCCGAGGCCGTGGAACGCCTCCGGGCGTCGCACGCCGCGCATCCATGCCGCGGGAGTCCGCATGCGCCCATCGTAGGTGCGTCGGCGACCGCCGCGGTGGCCTGTGGGCAACCCGGTTCCCCCGCACCGCCCCGCACCCTCAGGAGTTCCCCATCTCGTCGCGAAGTCTCGGAGCCCTCGGGCGGACAGGCTGTCGGAGGCCGCGCGATCCGCGGCACCCGGAACACCAGAGGAGACCCACCTTGCACGGCACCACCCACGGCACCACGATCGACCAGCTCCCGACCATCGACGCGCTCGACCTCGGTGCGACGCGCCACCCCTCGATGCCGTATCGCGGCACACCGACGCCCACCCACCAGGGGCTGCGCTTCGCCGACGAGCACGTCGAGATCGGCGCCGTCACCCCGGTCGCCGACTCGGGCCTCGGCATCGACGTGTACCGCGTCGAAACCCGGAACCTCGTCGCGGAGCGGGACCCCGAGGGACACCGGTACGTCACCGAGATGGTCGAACGCCAGACGGCGCGACTCGCCGCCGACGGCATCGAACGCTCGGTCCGCCCGCTCGCCGGTCCGGAGGGACGCGAGACGCTGTCGCAGCGCCACGACGTGCTGGCCGAGTGGTGGAGCATGGAGCCGGAGCGACCGCGCGACGCCTTCTCGTTCGACTACCTGCCGCGCTGGCGCGAGCACGTGCCGTCGGCGAAGGCGCTGTGGCCGCTGCAGCACCCGGGCGAGGCGACGCTGCCCTTCGACGACGGGGCCGTGCTGAACGCGGACGACTGGGCGGTGCTCAGCCACGTCGCCGACGCCGTCGGCATCCGCTCCCGCGCAGCAGTGCTGGCCAGCCTCACCGAGACGCTGCTCGCCGCGACCGAGGGCGGCTCGTGCCTGTCGCTCGGCAGCGGAGGGCTGGTCCCGGTGCTGAAGGCCGCCGGAGCCGTCGGACGACATGGTCTCGACGCGTCGGTCGAGCTGTGGGACACCGACGACGATGCGCTCGAGATCGCGCACCTCCTCGCCGTGCGACACGGCCTGCCCGCGCCCGTGACGACCCGGCAGGTGAACCTCTACGACCTGCGTTCCCTGCGGTCGTGGTCGTCGCAGTACGACCTCGTCGACCTGCTCGGATTCTTCGAGTACCTCCCGACCGAGGTGCCCCCGACCGCGGGTTCGCTGTTGCCGACGGCGTCCGAGTTCCTCGCAGCCGCCCTCACCCGGGTCGCGCCCGGAGGCTCGCTCGTGCTGGCGAACATGCGCGAGACCCATCCGCAGCTCGATTTCGTGATGCGGTGCGTGCAGTGGCCGTTCATCCAGCCGCGCAGCCTCGACGAGCTCGCGGCGGTCATCCGCCGCGCGGGCGTGGCCGACGAGCGCGTGCGCATGTTCCTCCCCGACGACGGCGTATACGCGATCGTCGAGATCGAGGCGTAGCAGGTGCGGCGGCGCGACGCCCGGCGCGAGGGTTCGCGACGCCCGGCGGGAACCGGTGCGGCTCCGCGGCACCCGCGCGCCCCGGGGCATCCGTCGCATTCAGCTGATCGCACGCTTCGTCGCATAGGGTTGCCGGATGCTCCGATCACTCGTGTCCCGCGTCTACTGGGCCTGCAGCAGGTGGACCCTCGCGGGCGAGCCGGCGCCCGACCGGCCCTCGGTGCTGATCGGTGCGCCGCACACGTCGAACTGGGACTTCGTGCTCATGCTCGGCATCGCCTGGCGGCACGGCATGGACATCCGCTGGCTCGGGAAGAAGAGCCTGTTCGCCGGATGGCGCGGGCCGATCATGCGCGGGCTCGGCGGCATCCCGGTCGACCGCTCCAACCCGGCCGACGTGGTCGGCGAGGTGCTCGCACGCATCGAGGCGGGCGAGGTGTTCGGACTGGTCGTGACCCCCGACGGCACGCGCGGCTCGAACACGTACTGGAAGTCGGGCTTCTACCGCATCGCGCGCGAGGCGGGCATCCCGGTCACCCTCGGCTACGTCGACCGCACGACCATGAGCACGGGGCTCGGCCCGACGTTCGAGCTGACGGGCGACGTGCCCGCCGACATGGATCGCATCCGCGCGTTCTACGCCGACAAGGCGGGCGTGCGGCCGGAGCTGCGCACCGAGCCGCGCCTGCGCAGCGAGGACGCGTCCGTCGCCTGAGTCGCACCCGACCCGGTTCAGATGAACAGCGTGGTGCCCGACTTCTGCGCCTCGCCGAGGAAGGTCGCGACGCCGCCGAGCTCGATACCGTCGATGAGGTCCGACTCGGCGATGCCGAGCAGGTCCATCGTCATGGTGCAGCCGATGAGCCGCGCGCCGTCGGCGTGGGCCGACTGCATGAGCTCGGGCAGCGAGGGCACCTGGTGGTCCTCCATGACCTTCTTGATCATGGACGGCCCCATGCCCGCCATGTTCATGGTCGACAGCGGCAGCTTCTCGGGGCCTGACGGCATCATCATGCCGAACATGCGGTCGAGCGTCTTCCGGTCGCGCTTCGGCGGGTCCTGCCTGCGCAGTGCATTGAGCCCCCAGAAGGTGAAGAACATCGACACCTGCTGGCCCATCGCGAGCGCACCGTTGGCGATGATGAACGCGGCGAGCACCTTGTCCATGTCGCCCGAGAACACCACGAACGAGACCTGGTCGAGCTGCTGCTTCGCGAGGGCGGCGGATGCCCCTGAGCCGGCCGCCGCACCGCCCTTGCGGAACGACGCCACGTAGCCCGGCCCCTCGGGGGTCATCGAGAGCAGCTCGTGTCCCTTGGTCGCCGCCCATGCCGGTCCGTCGGCGGCGAATCCCGGGTCGGAGACGTGCACGACGACCTCATCGCCCGGCGCCACCTCGTCCATCTGCTTCGAGAGCTTCATGATCGGGCCCGGGCAGGCGAGCCCGGTGCAGTCGAGGTCGACGACATTGCCGGTGCCGCGCACCGCCGTGACGAGGTCGACCGCCTCGGCGTACGCGATCTCGGGCGCCTTCACCGCCTCGCCGACGGGCTCGAGGTCGTGCCAGAAGCGGAACGTGTGCGAGCCGCCGGAGAGGGTCTTCACGTCGGTGAACCCGCGCTGCACGAGCAGCCGGTACGCGAGGTAGCTGCGGAACCCGACGGCGCAGTAGAGGCGGATCGGCACGTCGCGGCTCCATGAGTCGGTGGTCTCGCGCATGTCGCCGAGCGGCACGTTCTCGGCACCCGGGATGTGCCAAATGTCGTACTCCTCGGGGGTGCGCACGTCGATGATGCGCGCTCCTTCGACCGCACCCGGGAAGTCCTTGGCGTACCAGAGCTTCAGGTCGCCCTTCAGCACGTTCGTCGCGACGAACCCCGCCATGTTGACCGGGTCCTTCGCCGAGCCGAACGGCGGCGCGTAGGCGAGCTCGAGGGTCTCGAGGTCGTGCACGGTCGCCCCGAGGCGGATCGCCGTGGCGAACACGTCGAGGCGCTTGTCGACCCCGTCGAATCCCGCGATCTGGGCTCCGAGCAGCTTTCCGTCGTCGGGCGAGAACAGCACCTTGATGTGCATCATCGCCGTGCCCGGGTAGTACCCGGCGTGACCCGACGGGTGCACGTGCACCGTGCGGTACGGCACGCTCTCGCGCTCGAGCTGGCGCTCGGTCGCGCCGGTGCCGCCGGCGGTCATCTCGAAGACCTTGACGATCGAGGTGCCCTGGGTCGAGAGGTACTCGGTGTCGCGCCCGCAGATGTTCTCGGCCGCGACGCGGGCCTCGCGGTTGGCCGGGCCGGCGAGCGGCGTGAGGCCGGCGCTCGGCAGCACGGTGTGCGGGGTCTCGACGGCGTCGCCCGCGGCCCAGATGCTCGGGTCGGAGGTACGCATGTGGGTGTCGACGACGATACCGCCGCGTGCGCCGAGCTCGATGCCCGCCTCCTTGGCGAGCCCGACGTTCGGGCGCACGCCCGCGGAGAGGATCACGAGATCGGCCGGCAGCACGCTGCCGTTGTTCAACTCGACCTTCAGGCTGCCGTCGGCCGCTTGCTGGAACGCGGCCGCGGCGGTCTCGAGCACGAGCTCGACGCCGCGCCCGCGGATGTGCTGCTCGACGGGGATCGAGACCTCCTTGTCGGGCGGCGGCATGATCTGGTCGCTGAGCTCGACGACGGTGACCTCGGCGCCGCGGTGCCGGAGGTTCTCGGCCATCTCGAGGCCGATGTACCCGGCGCCGATGACGACGGTGCGCACCGCCTTCCCGGTCGTTGCCGCGTCGTCGAGCGCCGCGTCGAGCTGCGCCTTGATGCCGTCCATGTCGGCGATGTTGCGCAGCACGTGGATGCCCGGGAGGTCGACGCCGGGCAGCGGGAGCTGCATCGGGTCGGCGCCCTGGCAGAGGGCCAGCGCGTCGTAGCTCTCGGTGTACTCCCGACCGGTGTCGACCTCGCGGGCCGTCACGGTCTTGGCGGCCGCGTCGATCGAGACGACCTCGGTCGACACGCGCACGTCGATGGCGAGCGACTCGTTCAGGCTCTCCGGTGTCTGCAGCAGCAAGCGGCTCCGATCGGTGATCACGCCGCCGATGTGGTAAGGCAGACCGCAGTTGGCGAACGACACATAGCCGCCGCGCTCGAACACGATGATCTCGGCGGTTTCGTCGAGTCGTCGGGCTCGCGCTGCGACCGAGGCTCCTCCCGCGACTCCACCGACGACGACGATCTTCATGGCCGACCCCTCTCACGTCACTGTGGCCCGATCTGTGGTCTGACCACAATGATAGTGTACCCCCCGGGTATCGGCCCCACAAGGGTCGGTGGCCGCTCGGGCACCACCCGATGCTTGACACGACGCACCGGAGGGAGCAACGTACGAGCCATCCGCACTGATACGGACGGGGGCCCGTGCGATGCCGATGACGACCGACCAGCAGCCACCGCGACCGCTGATCCTCATCCGTGGATTCGGCGGCGTGGGCGTCGACGACGAACGGGCGAACCCGTACCAGGGATTCAACGACGGCACCGTCTACCCGGGCAGGCGCGGCGAGAACTACATCTACGAGGGCTTCGTGCTGCGGGCGATGAAGTCCCCGGAGCATCCGTACCGCGACGCCACCAACGTGGCCGGCTTCTACGGCGCCGACCAGGCCGCGCCGCCCGACCTCGGAGCCCTCTCGGAGGACGACGTGACCGGCACGATCGTGCTCGACCCGGCCGTCGAGCAGAAGGTGCTCTCGCAGGGCACGGCGGGCACGATCTGGATCTTCCGCTACTACGACCTCAGCCCGCGTGCGCTCGAGATCTACGGCAGGGGGCTCGAGCGGCTCGTCACGCTCATCCGGCGCTCGGCCGAACGGCACGGCGAGGAGTTCCGCGGCGTCGACATCGTGGCGCACAGCATGGGCGGCCTCGTCACGCGCGAGGGCCTCATCGCGATGCACGAGACCTCCGAAGCGCTGAGGGGGCAGACGGATGCCTCCGAAGCGGCCGCCGACGCGATCGCACCGCGCGCCCTGGTGCACCGCATCGTCACGCTCGGCACGCCGCACCGCGGCATCGCGTTCCAGCGGACTCCCGAGTGGCTGCTGCGCGCCCTGCCCAAGGTGGAGGAGGCGAGCGACGAGCTGGCGTCGTTCGACCCCGAGTCGACGCGGTTCCGCGAGTGGGACGCCGTGTACGACCGGCGGAACGTGCTCACCGTGGTGGGCACCAACTACCGCTCGTACAACATCTCGGTCGCGAGCGCGCTGAACCGCCTGTCGAGCCTGCTGAACGACGGGTCCATGGTCTACAACCGCAGCGACGGGTTGGTGAAGCAGGCGTCCGCACAGCTGCCGGGAGCGCCGCGCACGTTCGTGCACAAGTGCCACGGCGGCAACGACTCGCTCGTCACCTCGCGCGAGGCGTACGAGATCGCGATGCGCTTCTTCCACGGCACGCACCGCATCGCGCTCTTCCTCGACGACGCCGAGGTGACCCGCGGCGGCGACTGGATCGGCCGCAGCGAGTTCTACTTCGGCGTGACGATCAAGCCGCGGTTCGTCGACTTCGAGCTGTTCCACCAGAGCGTCGAGGCGGAGAACTGCTACGGCCCGTTCCACGAGAAGGACCTCAGCGACGACCTCGGCGACCTCGAGCAGGCGCTGCTGCGCCCGCTCGCCGACTTCGGCGGCGCGTCCGACTGGGCGGGACCCGACCGGCTCATCTGGGAGGGCTGGATCAACGCGGCGCTGAAGCCCGGCGATGCACACGGCCTGGTCTTCCGCGTCGACTTCTACGTCGGCGAGCGCGACACGTTCGGCATCGGCTTCTCCGACAACGTCGTGTACCGCAAGCAGTACTACGTGCAGGCGTTCCCCGCCACGCAGGCGGAGGTGGCCGGTGCGCGCACCGAGATCTACCTGCACACGGGCGAGCAGCACCTCGTCGGCGGGCAGGCGCTCGACCAGCAGGGAGTGCGCGCCCGGGCGGCGGATGCTGCCACGCCGGATGTCGTGGCGGCCGCCCCCGTCGACGGGTCGCCCGGCGACTGGAGGTTCGACGTCGACGGCACCGGGTTCAGCGGCACCTTCCGCATCCGCATCGAGGAGGACTGAACGATGACCGAGATCACGATCGCCGAGCGCGCCCCGCAGCCGACCGCCGGCATCCGCGAGACCGTGCCGATGGACCGGTTGCCCGAGTTCTTCGGGCGCGCGTTCCACGCCACGATGGAGGCGATGCGCGCGCAGGGCGTGGCGCCGGCGGGGCCGCCGTTCGGCAAGTACCACGGCGTGCCGGGCGCGACCGCCGACGTCGAGGCCGGCGTGCCGGTGGCCGGCTCGTTCGAGACCGCCGGCGACGTCGTCGCGCGCGAGCTGCCCGGTGGCATGATCGCGTCGGCGCTGCACGTCGGGCCGTACGACACGCTCGGCCAGACCTACGACGCGATCCGGCGCCACATCGTCGACGAGGGGCGCATGCCCGGCGGCATCATGTGGGAGTGCTACGTGAGCGACCCCGAGCAGGAGCCCGACCCGGCGACCTGGCGCACGGAGGTCTGCTGGCTGCTCGTCTGATCTCCGGCGGCATCCCACCCTGCACCGACGACCGCCTCGCCCGCGCCGGTCACCGGCTCATCGCCCGCGTCACGCGCAGGCGAGCACCGTCACGTCGACGTTCCCGCCCGCCGTCGGCTTCTCGGCGACGACCGTCCAGTCGGAACCCGCGAGACCGCGCGTGCCGCCGGCGCGCACGAACCGGCGAGCGTTGCGCGCGTGCGCCGGACCCGCCGCGAGCTCGGCGACGACCGCGATGGCACGCATCGCCGCGCCGCGCGGGAACCGCAGGCGACCGCTCCCGAAGTCGGTCACGAGCACCCGCCCGTCCGCGTCGAGCGCGTGCGCCGCGTCGTCCAGCAGTGCACGCCCCGTCCGCCGGTCGAGGGCGTGCAGCACGAACGACATGAGAACGATATCTGCGCGCACGTCGCCGAAAGCGGCGCGGGCGCCGTCACCGGGGCGCAGGTCGGCATCGGCACCGAGGCGCTGGCGGGCGCGTTCGAGCATCGCCGGCGACGTGTCGACGCCCACCACGTGGAAGCCCTCCGCCGCGTACTCGGCGAGCGCGGCTCCCGTACCGCAGCCGAGGTCGAGGACCGTCGCGCCCGGCGGCGGATCCACCTGCCGCCGCGCCACCTGCCGCAGCGGCGCGTTCATCGGTTCGAGCACGCGGTCGTACACGCGCGCCCGCCAGCCGTATCGGTCGGTTCCCATGGGAGACCACCTCGCGCGGGGTGCGGGGCGCACCCCTCCGACCAGTGTCCCACCGGCCCTCCCGGGCGCTCGTCCCGAACTCAGAACGCATCTCGCGAGGATTATGAGTAAACTAGTTACTCATAAAATTGGAGAGGCGCGTTATGAGCAACGCAGCGGAGCCGTCGCGACCCGAATGGCCCGCCCTGGGCTGGGAAGACCAGGTGTGGGAGCCGTCGACAGCTTGGGCGAGTGACGGAGGCCTTCCCGGTCGAACCAGTCGATACGCGTCTGCGGTGCCGCCCGAGATCGCGAATCTGACCCCGGAACCGCCAGCCCGGGCGGCGGCGGCCGCCGATGCGGCCACCAGGGAGCTCGGTCGCCTCGATGCAGAGCTCGGGCATCGCATCGCGGCGTTCGCACCGGTGCTGCTCCGATCCGAAGCGGCCTCATCATCGCAGATCGAGCACATCACCGCGTCCGCTCGCGCGATCTTCTCGGCTGAACTCGGCGCGAAGAGCGGACGCAACGCCCTGCAGATCACCGCGAACACGCGCGCGATGACCGCTGCGATCGCGCTCGCCGACGACCTCTCGGAGAGCTCGATCGCGAAGATGCACGAGGTGCTCATGTCCGCGCAGCCACGACATACACCCGGGCGCTGGCGGAATGAGGCCGTGTGGATCGGCACGCGCAGCGACAGCCCGGTCGGTGCCGAGTTCGTCGCGCCGCATCACTCCCGCATCCCCGCACTCATCGACGACCTCACCGCATTCGCGCGCCGAACCGACATCTCACCACTGGTGTCCGTCGCCGTCGCGCACGCCCAGTTCGAGACGATCCACCCGTTCACCGACGGAAACGGCCGTACCGGTCGAGCGCTGGCCCAGTCGCTCCTGCGATACCGCGGCGTCACGCGGAACTTCGCCCTCCCCGTCTCAGCGGGCCTGCTCGCCGACGTCGAGGGGTACCACCGCGCGCTGACGCGGTATCGCGAGGGCGATGTATCGCCGATCGTCGGGTCCTTCGCGGATGCAGCGCTGCGGGCGGTCGCCAACACGCGAACCCTCGTCGCCGAGATGGAGTCGATTCGCGAGAGCTGGAACGACCGTCTCACCGCGCGACGCTCGAGCAACGCATGGAAACTGCTCGACGTACTCATGCGCCACCCCGTGATCGACGCCGCCACCGCCGCCGCCGAGCTCGGCGTGCAGACGCCCAACGTCTACCCGCCGCTTCGCGCCCTCGTCGACGCAGGCATCCTGAAGACGAAGTCGGAGTATCAGGTCGGCCCATTCTGGCGCAGCGAGGAACTGCTCGGCGCGATCGACCGGTTCGCGGAGCGCGCGGGTCGCCGGGAGGCGCCGGGCCGCTGAGCGGTGCTGCCGTCGGATCCTCGCCCGGCAGCCCGGCGTCAGTGGCGCGCCATCCAGGCCTGCAGTACCCCGCGCGGCACCCCGTGCTTCACGTGGCCCAGCGAGGCGCCGGACTCGACGACGATCTGCTCGGCGGAGCATCCGCTCGTGTCATCGAACGAGAACGCGACCGCGCCCGTCTGGTCGACGAACCCGTCGGGCGTCGACCAGTAGTGGTTCCGCTTCAGGTCGGGCGGCGGGGCGGTGACATCCGTGCCCGGGCAGGCGTCGGCGGCGGCGAGCACGCCGTCGGCGTCGAGGTCGGTGTCGATCACGAGGCGGAACGCGAGATCGGCGTGGCCCGGCGGGAGCACGATCTTCCCGAAGCCCCCGCCCTCGTCGAAGTAGACGTCGCCGCCCGGGTACGGGTCGCCCGTGGTCGAGCCGCCGAGCGTGATCGTGCCGCTCGGCGGCGGATCGCCGGCGCAGCGCAGCGTGAACCAGTACTCGTCGCCCGCGGTCACCGGCACCGGAGTGTCGAGCGTCACCGTCGCGGTCTCGCCGCCGGTCAGGTCGACCTGCTGCGCGGACACGAGCGGGTCGTCCGGGTAGCCCTCGGGCGCCACGGGGAACACGGCAGTCGCGAAGAACGCGAGCGACACGGTGCCCGAGGTGGTCGGCTGCAGCTCGAGTTCGGTCACCTCGCCGGTCTCGGTCGGCGTGAACGTCTGCGCGAGGTCGAGAGTCCCGCAGAACATCGCGAACCCGCCGTCGTCGGAGGGTTGGTCGATCACGACCTCGGCCGCCTGTGCGGGTGGGGCGAAGGCGATGACGGATGCGACGAGCGCAGCCGCGCCCGCTCCGGACAGTGCGTGCATGGCGCGTGACATTGCGACTCCCCCTCGTCGGCGAGGCTCCCGTCGCACGATACTCCCGGGCTCGTGCACCCGCCACCGTCGACGCTCATGCGCGGGCGGCGAGCCAGGCGGCGCAGGCCGCGACGATCGCGTCGGCGGCGGCGATCGCCTCGCGCACGTCGGCGCGGGACGCGGTCGGCTGGTCGTCGCTTGGATACTCGGTGTTGTTGCGCACCTGGCGCATCCACTCGAACTCGGTCATCGCGTCGGGGGCGTCGTCGAGGTACGCGGCCGCAGCGAGCCCGGTGTTGCGGTGGGCGCCGCCCATCGCACGCACGCGCACGCCCTCGTGGGCGAGCACCGCGGTGAGCGCCTTGCGCGCGCCGTCGTAGGCGGCGGTGAACGCCATGGCCACGTCGTCGGTGCCGGCGAGCGCGCGAGCGGTCGCCACGTGCCGCTCCGCCACCGCGAGCACGTCGAGGGCGTGGGCCGGGTTCGCGTCGACCCGCTCGAGGCGCTTGCTGCGCAGCATCCGCTCGATCACCGCCGGCCGGTCAGCCATCGGCGGGCTCCGTCAGGACCTCGACCAGCGGACGCGAGCGCACGGTCGCGATGAACGGCGACGCGCGCGCGGCATCCCACTCCTCCGCGCTCACCCGGGTGATGTTGACATCGAGGCCGACCCGCTCGCCCGCGCGCACCGCGAGGTCGGCGAGCTCGCGCCGCGACGGGTCGCCGACGACCAGCACGTCGACGTCGTTCGGGTACTCCCCCGGCTCGCCGTGCCGCCTCGCCGCCCACGACCCGTATATGTAGGCCCGCTCGACGCCGCCGAGCCCGCCGAGCAGGTCGCGCAGCACGGGCACTGGACCGTAGGTCGCCTGGATCAGCTCGCGCATGAGCGGGTAGAGCGGATGCCCCTGATTCGCACGCACCAGCCGGTTGCGGCCGCTCTGCCGGTCGACCAGCACGCCGTTCTCGACGAGTCGCCCGACCTCCTTGTGCACGACGCCGCCGCCCGCGCCGATGCGGCGCCCGAGCTCGGCGAGCGAGAACTCCTCGTCGGGCCGCCCGAGCGTCTCGGCGAGGAGCGCACCGGTGACGTCCGACCGTACGAACGGCGTCAGCTGGGCGGGCAGAGTCTTCACAGAACGTGAGTATATCTTCACGATACGTGAATGTCTACGACTGGGCCGAGGCGATGTGCACTTCTTGCATACTGCTCGACCTCGTACCGTTCAGTTGTCGCAGATTTTGCGACAACTGCCACCTACGCGCCAGACCGCTCCCGCAGCCAGCGACCCGGCCCGCGCCGATCGAGGTCGCGCGCGGCGATCGTGGCGAGCACCCGCAGCTCGAGCGCGTGCGCGCCCTGCGCGCGGGCGATGTCGAGCGCGCGCTCGAGCAGGTCGTCGGCCTCGCGCTCGAGTCGGTCGCGCTGGCCGTTGCCCGACTCGCGGGCGGCGGCGAACGCGAGCCCGGCGCGCTTGCGCGTGAGCTCGGCGAGGTACCAGCGCTCACCGGATGCCTCGGCCAGCGCGATCGCCCGGTCGACGACCTCGGTCGCCTCAGCGATACGTCCCGCCGCGGTCTCCGCCTCGACGAGGAGCGACAGGTGGTACGGGCCCCAGACCCCGTCGGCCACCGACTCGACCTCGGCCAGGCCGGCGCGGATCGACTCCGCGGCATTTGCCGGCTCGTCCTCGATCATCGCCCAGCCGCCCATGACCTTGCCGGCCGACACCCAGAGCGAGACCTCGTTCGCCTCGGCGAGCGCGAGCAGCTCGTCGGCGAGCGCACGCACGGTCGACGTGTCCCCGAGCAGCTGGTGGATCGCCGCGAGCGCACCGAGCGCCTGGCAGAGCCCGTCGAGACGGGAGCCCGCCCGGGCGAGCGCGAGCGCCTCCTCCGCGTGCCTGCGGGCGACATCGGCGTTGCCGAGCAGCCACTCGTCGAGCGCGACGAACGAACGCAGCAGCACGCCCGAGTCCTGGTACGCGCCCGCGAGACGGCGGCGCACGGCCGGCGAGTCGTGGTCGCTCGCACGCGCGAGATGCTCCCGCGCACCCACCGGGTCGCCGAGTGCGAGCGTGGTGATCGCCTGCGCGTTGCCGGCCTGCAGCAGCAGCCCGTCGTCGCCGGATGCCTCGGCGGCATCGACGAGCCGGCCGAGGCGTCGCTCGGCGCCGTGGATGTCGCCGCGCATGAGCGAGACGCTCCAGACCACGTACCCGATACGGCCGAGCGCATCGGGCTGAGTGATGCGCGCCGCGGCGAGGTCGAGCCGGGCCGCTTCGTCGGCCGCCCGCTCCGACCGCACGCCCCAGGCGACGATCGCGGCGGCGACACGGGTCACGCACACGCGTCCCTCGAGCAGCGCCAGTGCCGGCGACGGCGCCTCGGCCTGGGTCGCCTCCCCCTCGGGCAGGGTGCGCAATCCGTCCAGCAGTTCGAGCGCGCGACCGGCGTGCGCGAGGGCGACGAGCGGCACCTGGCGGCTCATGGCCGTCTCGGCGGCATGGGTGAACCACACCGCCGCGCTCGCGGCGTCGCGTCCGTGCGCGAAGTGCTCCGCGATCTCCGTGGCCGCGGGCCCGGGGCGGTCCGCGAACGCCGCCGCGAGGCGCTCGCCGATGCGGCGGTGCGCGACGACGCGGCGGGCACCGCCGAGGCGCGCGTAGAGCACGTCGCGGTGCAGCGCGTGCCGGAACGCGAAGCGCGCGGTCACCGTGCCGTCGGGCCAGGTCGCGGGATCGAGCTCGTGCAGCACGCCCTGCGAGCGCGCGAGTCGCGAGAGGTGGTCCTCGATCGTGCGCTCGTCGGCCGTCGGTTCGACCGCCGGGGCGACCGCGGCGGCGGTGAACTCGGGTCCGGCGACCGCTGCGATCTCGAGCAGGCGGCGGTCGTCGTCGTCCAGCGCGGCGATGCGCCGCTCGACGACCCGGCGCAGGCCATCGGGAATGCCGACCCCGAGCACCGGCAGACCGTCGCCCCCGTCGCCCCGAGCGGCGAGGCGCCCGGCGAGGTGCTCAGCGAGCATCGCGACGTAGAGCGGGTTGCCCCCGGTGCGGCCCAGCACGTCGGCGACGAGCGAGTCGTCGGTCGCCGCGGCGCCGAGCCGCTCCGCGAGGAGGCCCCGCACGCTCGGACCGCTGAGCGGACCCAGCTCGACGACGCCGGTGTCGCCGTGCGCGTCGAGCAGTTCGACGACGGATGCCTCGGAGCCGACGCCGGCCCGGGAGGCATCCGTTCGCGTGGTGGCGAGCAGGAACACCCCGGCAGGCGATCCACGACGGGCGAGCGCGGTCACGAGTTCGAGGCTCGCGCGATCGGCCGCGTGCAGGTCCTCGATCACGAGCAGCACGGGCGCCTCGGCGCCCAGCTCGGCCATCGCGTCGACGAACTCGCGCAGCATGCGACCGGACTCGGGTCCGACCGAGCGCGCACGCATCTCGGCGGGACGGGTCGGCGGCACCCGGCCGGCGAGCTGCACCGCCCACGACGGCGCCCGAGCCGCCAGCACGTCGCGCACGCGCGCCCCGCGCGGGCCGGCGCAGAGGCCGTTCAGCGCCTCGAGCAGCGGATGGTAGGGGTCGCCCTCGCCCACCCGCTCGAGGCATTGCCCCTCGCCGACCCAGGCGCCGCCCGCAGCGCGCACCTCGTCGACGAAGGCGCGCACGAGCGCCGACTTGCCGATGCCGAGCTCGCCCGCGACGACGCCGACGCGACGACCGGGTTCGCTCGCTGCCGCCCACCACCCGCGCACCGAGTCGAGCTCGCGCGCGCGGCCGTGCAGCGCACGTGCCGAGGCTCCTCGCGCACCCCGCACGTCGGTGAGCGTCGCGACGAACCGATAACCGCGCCGGTGTGCGGTGGCGATGAAGCGCGGACGCCTCGGGTCGTCGCCCAGCGCGCGCCGCAGCTCGTTCACGCAGACCGCGAGCGCGTCGTCTCCCGAGCCGCCCGGACCCCAGACGGCGCCGATCAGTTCGCCCTTGGTCACCACCTCACCGGCGCGCACGAGGAGTTCGCGCAGCACGCCCGCGGTCTTGGGGCGCAGCGAGACCTCGCAGTCGGCACCGACGAGCAGGCCGTCGCGCGCATCGAAGCGCCAGGTGTCGAAGTGGAAGGTCTCGGGTTCGGGATGGTGGGTCGGTGGCGCGGGCGGAACGATCTCACTGACCAAGCCCGACCTCCGATCGTGCGCCCGGCGACGCGATCTCGGCGCTGTCGACGACGCAGTCGAACCGGTCCGAGCTCCCGGCTGGGAATGTGATGTGAATACTAATGCAAGAACTTCGTAAGGACACGAGCCCTCCTCAGGTAGTGCACTGAGAACCGGACGGTTCCCGCCGGGGCATCGTCGTGCCCGACCTCGGAGGTTCACGATGCCCAAGCGCCTGCCGCTCACAGCGAAGGTGGTGGCGATCACCGCGGTGCTCGCCCTCGCGACGACCGGGGCGATCGCCGCGACCGGCGGCTTCGACGGCGACGGCCTCGGCCCCGGCGAGGCACTCGCGCGCGAGTCGATCCTCACCCCGGACGAGCTCGGGGACGGCGCGTTCGACGGCCTGCAGTACGCGGATGCCACGGAGGGACTCGTCGTCGTCGACGCGCCCGAGGCGTCGAGCGACGGCGGCGCGCACCTCGCATATCCGCTCCCGATCCCCGCCGGTCGCGGCATCACCCCCGAGCTCTCGCTCGAGTACGACTCCTCGGGCGGCAACGGCTGGGTCGGCGTCGGGTGGGACCTCGGCGTCGGCGAGGTCGCCGTCGACACGACCTTCGGCGCCCCCTACTTCGACGCCGACCACGAGAGCGAGAGCTACACGCTCGACGGCGACTCGCTCGTGCCGAACGCGCTCGGCGATACGTGGGAACCCCGCGTCTCGGGCGACCGCGAGGACTTCGTGCGCCAGGTCGAGACCGAGTACGAGCAGATCATCCGCCACGAGGTCGGCGACGGCGGCCCGGACGACTACTACTGGGAGGTGCGCCAGGCCGACGGCGGCATCCGCTGGTACGGCGGCTACCCCGACGCCGGCGGCCCGTACGGCGACGACTCCAGCGAGGGCACGATCGACCGCGACGCGATCGTCACCGACGACGCCGGCAACCAGGTGCGCTGGCTGCTCTCCGCGCAGCGGGACATCGGCTACAGCATCATCCGGTACCACTACGAGACCTACGACTACCAGCGTTCGGGCGAGTCGTGGGCGAGCGGATGCAGCGGATCGACGCTCTGCGCGCGCCACACGTACCTCGACCACATCGACTACACGATCGCGGCCGAGGCATCGGGGCAGCTCCCCGACCCCGCGTACCGGGTGGACTTCATCCTCGAGTCCGAGCTCGAACCCGCGCCCGCCCGACGGGGCGACCCCATCCTCGACGGCACCGGCCGCTACCTCGACCTCACCTGGGAGCGCCTCGCCCGCATCGAGGTGCGGCACGGCGAACTCACGCTCGACCCGACGCGTGAACGCAGCTTCCCGGCCGATTCCGGTGCCGACGACCTCGCCGCCCGGTACGACCTCGCCTATCGGGACGCGGCCCGGAGCCCGTTCGGGAAGTCGCTGCTCGAATCGGTGACGCAGGGCGCGCACGACCCGGACGTCGCCGCGACGCACGAGTTCACCTACTTCGACGAGGTGGGCGACGCCACCGCCGGCTATTCGGGCTTCGCCTCGGCCCAGCCGTGGTCGACCGGTGACGACATGGGCGACCGCACCTGGCTCGACAGCAACGTGTCGGCCGGCGCGCTCGGGGGCTCGGAGAACAACTCGGGCGAGGGCCATGCCTACATCGGCTTCAACGCATTCGTCCCCCAGAAGGTCGGCTCGTTCGGCGGGTCGATCCAGATCGGCGGCGGCGAGACCGTCGGCGTCGCGGAGTGGATCGACCTGAACGGCGACGGGCTGCCCGACAAGGTCTACCGCGCCGGCGGCACGATCGGCGGCGGCATCTCGTACCGGCTCAACACGGGTGGCGCCAACGGCTCGGGCACCACCTTCTCCGACCCGGTCTCGCTGCCGACCCTGAAGTCCCTGTCGCGCGAGGACGAGTTCAACGTGCAGTTCGCGGCCGAGGCGCACCTCGGCGTGACCGCCTCGTTCGGCGTCGGCACCTCGATCGCCAAGGGCGACACGTACTTCACCGACGTCAACGCCGACGGCCTGCCCGACCTCGTGCAGGGCGGGAAGGTGTACTTCAACCGGCTCGTCGACGGCGTGCCGACCTTCGCCGAGTCGAGCACCGGCACGGCCGTGCCGATCGCCACGGGGGCGACCCCCGAGGTCGCCAACACGGCGGTCGACGAGCTGCGCGAGCTGCTCGCCGACCAGTCGCCGCTCATCGACACGGTGCGGCGCTGGGTCGCGCCGTTCGACGGCACCGTCGAGGTCGACGCCCCGGTCACCCTCGACCCTGCCGAGGACTCGCCCGACGGCGTGCGCGTCGCGATCGAGTACGACGGCGCGGAGGTCGAGGCGGCCAACCTGCTCGCGACGGGGTCGCAGGCCTTCACCGCGCCCATCGAGGTCGAGGTGGAGCAGGGTCATCCGCTCTACTTCCGCGTCGGCTCGGTCAACGACGGCGCCAACGACGAGGTCGTCTGGTCACCGGTCGTCACCTACGTCGAGATCGACGGCGACGAGGTCGTCGACGAGGGGCAGGCGCCCAGCGGCTCGACCGCGGTCGAGGTCCCCCTCGACATCAACGGCCTCTCGCAGACCGTGTACGACGCCACGGCCGACTTCACGCTCTCGGGGCGCCCGGGCATGAACGTGGTCATGCCGTACGACGGCACGGTGCGCTTCACCGGCGAACTGACGAAGCACGCCGTCACCTCCGACGACCTCCGCCTCGTGCTGGAGCACAACGGCGTCGCCGTGCCCGGCTCCGGCGTCGTGATCGACGCCGACTTCACCGGCGACGTGCCGATCGAGTTCGACTTCGCGGTCGCCCAACCGGTCGCACCGAGCTCGGGCAACGAGAACGGCTCGACCGACACCGTCGAGGCCTACCTCGCGGTCGACTCCCCGATCGACCTCAACGCCATCACCTGGACCCCCGAGCTGTTCTACCTCGACGCCACCGACGTCAACGGCGACCCACTCGACGTGGTCGACGGCAACGGCGAGTACATCCGCAGCGTCGACCTGACGCCCGAGATCGAGCAGTACCCGATCCACTCCTCCACCGGACCCGTCTCGCCGTGGGAGTCGACCACCGGCGACACCCTCGACGCGATCGTGAGCTTCTCCGGCGCGGCCGTCCCGCGCGACGGCGACGGCAACCGGCGCTACCCCGCCGCCGTGCTGACGGTCAAGACCGCCGACGCGGTGGTCGTCCAGCAGGCGTTCACGCTCGTCGCCACCGACGACTCCGGCAACTACGAGAACACGCTCGACCTGAACCTCGACCTCGACGACGGCACCGACTACTGGTTCGAGGTGACGACGCGCGACGCGGAGTTCGCGCAGGACTTCGGCACCATGACCGTGAAGCTCACGGACCCCGACGACCCCGCATCGACCGACATCGAGGTGGACGCCACCTTCTACGGTGCCGACTACCAGGGCATCTTCCCGCTCGCCTACCGCGGCTGGGGAATCGCCGGCTACACGGCCAACGACGAGCTCGCCACCCAGCCGATCGACGCCGCGGCGTTCGTGATCGACGCCGACGAGCTGCAGGAGGCGACCGCGCCGTCCGGCTTCGACGACGTGCCCGCAGAAGGCCCCGACCCCGATCCGTCGTTCGCGTTCCTCGCGATCTCGGAGCCGCCCGCGCTCGACCCGACGCTCGCGGCCGCCGCGGGCACGCCGCTCGCGGGCAACCAATGGCGCGGCAATCGCGACAACCTCGCGGGCGGACCCGAGCGCATGCGATCCTCGCGGCTCGCGTCCGACAGCGCCGACCTCGGCCCGACGGGCGGCGACGGCACCGGCATCACCCGCATCTCGACCGTCTCGCCATCGCTCGCGCTGGGCTTCGGCTTCGGTCCGCTCGGCGGATCGGTCGGCGTCGGCTCCAGCCAGAGCCTGGTCGACTACGAGGACCTGAACGGTGACGGCTACCCGGACGTGCTGGTCGGCAACCGGGCGCAGTTCACCACCCAGCGCGGTGCGCTCCGCGACAGCATGAGCGGCGCACTCGCGCCCTCCGACGCGGACTACATCAACCAGGACTTCACCGTGAACGCGCAGGGCGGCCTCGATGCGGGGCTCGTCAACGTCTCGCCGAACAGCAAGGGACGCACGAACGCCACGAGCGGCAACGCGTCCGGCAAGGGCGGCACGGCGTCCGAGGACGCCGGACTCGGCGCGGGCTTCGGCCTCGCGATCGGCGGCGGCATCGACGGCAGCTGGACCAACCCGAACGACTCGGGCGGGCTCGTGAACACGCCGTACTCGAGCTCTGAGCTCGGCGGCGAGGTCCGCGACCAGGCCGACGTGATCTCGGGCGGGTTCGGCGGCCAGCAGGAGCTCGCCGACGTCAACGGCGACGGCCTGCCCGACCGGGTGGTCACCGACGACACCGGCGTGTACGTCCACTACAACCTCGGCTACGGGTTCACCTCGCAGCGCACCAAGCTCGCCGCCGGCGGGTTCGGCACGCAGGAGTCCATCGGCGGCAGCGCGTCGGTCGGCTTCGCGACGCCGTGGGGCGAGTTCTCCGGCGGGGCATCCCTCACCTGGAACTACGACATGGTGCGCTACGCCTGGATCGACGTGAACGGCGACGGCATCCTCGACCGCCTGCACAAGGGCGCCAACGACGCACAGCCGACGGTGACGTTCGGCACCGGGTCGGGCCTGTACGGTTCCCCCGTCACGTACGGCGAGTTCGCGACGACGGCGGGCGTGGGCGCGGCGAACGTCGAGTCGGGCCCGCAGATCGGCTACGACCGGGCGCAGGGCATCGGCGGCGGGTTCGACTTCACGATCTACGCCGGCCCGCTGTGCGTGGCCGCGTGCTACCTCGTGATCAACCCGGGTGCGTCGTACCAGAACTCGGTGAGCTTCACCGAGGTCACGCTCGACGACATCGACGGCGACGGCTACGTCGACTCGCTCAGCACCACTGACGACGACGCGGTATCGGTGCGACTCAACACGGCCGGCAAGGCGAACCTGCTCGAGACGGTGGCGAACCCCCTGGGCGGCACCATCACCCTCGACTACGCCCGCGACGGCAACACGTACGCGCACCCCGACTCGATCTGGACCATGTCCAAGGTGTCGGTGAACGACGGCCGACCCGGCGACGGCGTCGACGTGCGCACCTCGACGTTCGAGTACGACGGGCTGCGCTTCGACCGGCTCTTCCGCCAGTCGCTCGGCTACAGCAGCATCGTCGAGCACGAGCTGGACGGGGCGGGCGCGACCGCACTGCGCGACACCACGCGCACCTTCCTCAACGACAACATCTTCACGGCCGGCCTCGAGACGTCGACCGAGCTGTCGAATGCCGCGAGCGGCGACGTGCTCCGCGGCGCGTACCTCGAGTGGGAGTACCGCGAGGTCGTCGGATTCGACGCGGGCGTCGACCCGCGCGACCCGGTCGCGACCTCGGAGGTCTCGCTGCTGCCGGACGCCGCGGTGCCGACCCCCGGTGCGCTCGGCACCGCGATCGCCCCGCTCGCCGTCTCGACGACCGAGCGCTGGTACGACGGGTCCGGCGCGGCCGGGCAGGAGACGCGATCGACGTTCACCTACGACGGGATGGGCAACATCCTCACCGAGGTGGACGAGGGCGAGACGGATGACCCCGCCGACGACCTCACGACCACGACCGTCTACTCCGACTGCGAGGTCTCGTCGGGCATGGACCCCCAGTGCCCGCCGGAGTTCGGCACGGCCGGCGCCCCGGAGCATCCGTCGCCCTACTGGTCGGACACCCGGTGCCCGACCTGGGTGAGCATGCCCGCGATCGTCACGATCACCAACAGCGCCACCGGCGAGGTCTACCGCCACAGCGACGGCAGCCCCGCGCTGTGCGACAACGCCGGCGTGACGCACCTGGAGGAGCTCGTCGACGGCGACACCACCGCCGTCACCGACCTCGCCTACGACGAGTGGGGCAGCTACAACCGCATCGTCTACCCCGAGGGCGAGGACGGCGTACGGTACGCGGTCGAGTACACCTACGACGCCGATCGCCACTCCGACATCGCGCAGGTCACCGAGTACGACCTCGACGAGACGGCTGCCACGCTCGACACGGGCTGCACGGACGCGGTGACCTCGGTCGAGGCCTTCCTCGACTACGAGGACTGCACCGTGCCGGTGCCCGTGCGCACCGGACTGACGTCCACGGCGACGTTCGACGGCGACTCCGGTCGCATCGCGAGCCGCACCGACGCGAACGGCAACACCACGTCGTACGAGTACGACAACCTCGCCCGCATCTGGAAGATCAGCAACGAGCTGCAGGACGACGTGGTGGAGTTCGTCTACAACCCGACCGCCGACGCCTACGGCTACGCGATCGCGAAGCACCACGACCGGTTCAACGCCGACCCGATCGAGACGATCTCGTTCGTCGACGGGCTGGGACGCGTCACCGAGGAGAAGCGCGACGCGCGCGTGGTCGACGCGACCGGTGTCGCGGTCGACGGTCGCATCGTCACGGGCGCGACGAACTTCGACGACCTGGGCCGCCCGATCGAGCAGTACCGCCCGGTGTTCGACACGGTGGCGCAGACCGCGTACGAGTACACGACCTCGGCGCCCGACACAGTGACGACGACCGAGTACACGCTCACCGACCTCGAGACGAAGGTCACCGAGCCCGGCGACCGGGAGACCACCACGGTGTACGACTTCACCGAGGTCGCCGGCGTGACGCTCTTCAGCGCCGCGACCACCGACCCGCGGCGTGATCGCGTGCGCACGACCTTCAGCGACGTGCGCGGCAACACGCGCGTGTACGACGACAAGCCCCACGGGGTCGACGCGCTGCGCTCGGTGTACGAATACGACGGCATCGGGCAGCTGCTGCGGTCGATCGACCCGGCCGGCGAGGAGACCGTGCACGAGTACGACCAGCTCGGCAACCGGCTCTCGACCGAGACGCCCGACGGCGGCCTCGTCGAGTTCTGGTACGACTCCGAGGGCAAGCTCGTGCGCGACCAGTCGGCGACGCTCCGCGAGGAGGGGTACTTCACCGACTACGCCTACGAACTTCGTCGGCTCGTCGAGATCGACTACCCGGAGGACACCCCCGACGTGACGTACACGTTCGGCGCAGCGGGCGCCCCGGGCAACGGCGCGGGCCGTGTGGTGCAGGTCGAGGACGGCTCGCAGATCACGTCGTTCGCGTACGACGCGCTCGGCGCGGTCGTGCGCGAGTCGGCCGAGGTGAAGCTCCACAACTGGGAGCCCGACCTCGACGCAGACGACGCGGCGAAGTTCACCTGGGTCACCGAGTGGAGCTACGACGCCCTCGGGCGCCTCGCCTCGATGGTGTACCCCGACGGCGAGCGCCTCACGTACGACTACGACGCCGGCGGTCGGGTGACGTCGATCGTCGGCGAGGAGGACGGCCAGAAGCAGGTGCCGCTCCTGGATGCCGCCGGCAATGTGGTGCTCGACGAGTACGGCGTCGTGGTCCTCACCGACGCGCCGACGACGTACACCTACCCGTACGTCGACGACCGCCGGTACGACGAGTTCCTGCGGCCCGCTGCCGTGGACTTCGGCAACGGCGTCACGACCGAGTGGGCGTACGACGACGAGACGCTCTGGCTCACGGGCATCCACTCGGATTCGCCCGGCCGCGACGTCAAGGACAACCCGGCCGAGTACTCCGAGATCCAGGACATCCGCTACACGTACGACGTCGTCGGCAACCCGAAGACGTACGTCAACGACGTGCCCGACGCCGTGTCGAACCTGTTCGGCGGCGTGGTGACGGTGGCGTACGACTACGACGAGTTCGACCGGCTGGTCGGGGCCGCGGCGAAGTACGACACCCTGCCGAAGGATCGCACCTACACGTTCGCGTTGAGCTACGACGACCAGGGCAACGTGCTGAGCAAGGCGCAGTCCGACAAGGACGGCAAGAGGGAGCAGGACGACACGAGCTACTCGTTCGACCGCACCTACGCGGCCGACGACCCGCACCAGGCGGTGTCGGCCGGCGAGGAGCTGTACCACTACGACGCCGACGGGGAGCTCACCCACATCACGACCGAGACGAAGAAGGGCAGGATCGAGCTCGTCCGCGAGATGGAGTGGGACTGGGCGGGACACATGGTGCATCTCGATGAGGCGGGCCCCGACACCGACTACACCTACGACGACCAGGGGCAGCTGGCGATCGAGCGCGGCCCGTCGGGTGAGACCGCGTTCATCAACCCGTGGGTGAGCGTGCGCAACGGAACCGACCTGTACAAGCACATCTGGCTGGACGACGAGCGCATCGGCACGCAGCGCGACAACGAGGGCGGCGCGAACAACGACCCCGCCAACGACGGCGGCTACGAGGAGACCCAGCGGTACTTCCTGCACACCGACCTGCAGGGCAGCACCAACGTGGTCACGGGTCCCACGGGCGACACGTTCCAGCACCAGGAGTACTTCCCCACCGGCGAGGTCTGGGTCGACGAGCACAGCACGGTCTACCGCACGCCGTACCAGTACGCCGGCGGCTACACCGACGAACAGCGCGACATCATCTCGCTGGGCGATCGCTGGTACGACCAGCGGCGCGAGATGTTCACGACGGTCGACCCGGTGCTCGTCGACGACCCGACGATCGTCGTCGGCTCGCCCGAGCTGCGCACGACCTACGCGTACGCGGGATCGAACGCGATCCGCTTCGTCGACCCGAGCGGGCAGCTGTTCACGATCGCGAGCGCGAACGACGTGGTCGCGAAGGCCCGGGCGGCGAAGGCCACGACCTCGGCCACCCCGAACAGCTCCCAGGTCGCCACCCAGACGGTGGGCACCACGGGTACCCAGGGCACCAGCGCGACGGCGAAGGCGAGCAGGGCCGAACGTCTCTACAAGTTCTCCAAGAAGTGGGACGCCAAGCCCCTGTTCGACATCGACCGGAGCGACGGCAGCGTGAAGTTCGCTCCGCTGCTCACCGGCCCGCGCATCAAGCTCAAGGAGGGCGAGCAGGCGCCCCCGTCGCTGAATCAGACGCAGACCACGAACACCGGCACGACGTCGGCTTCGAAGCAGGATGCCACAAGCTCGACCGGTGGGCCCACGGTGAAGAACGACACCACATCGTCGACCGGCTCCAACAGCGCCACGGCACCCGCGAAGCCGGGCTCCGGCGACGGCACGGGCGGTGCGCCTGACGGCGGTGGCGCCGGCAACGTGAAATCGCTGAAGAAGTCGTCGACCGCGGGGTCGGGCACCGGTGGTCGCAACGGCACGTAGGCATCGACGCGACGGCGCCCCGGCCTGCGTGATCGGGGCGCCCTGTCGGCGGGACTCGGTTCAGACGGCGGCGAGGAACGCGCGCACGCGCTCGAGCAGCAGCGCGGTCGCCTCCGCGTCGTACGCGTCGAGCGAGGAGTCGGCGAAGAGGTGCTGGTCTCCGGGGTAGACGAACAGCTCCGCGGCATCCGTCGACTCGGCCAGCTCACGCGCCGCCGGCAGGTCCTCGTCGAAGAACTCGTCACCCTCGTTGCCGTGGATCTGCACCGGCACGCCCTCGGGCCACGCCTCGCCGAACTCGGTCACGGGAACGCACGAGAACAGCAGCAGCGCGCCGCGCGCGTGCGGCATCGTCTGCGCAAGCCGCTGGGCGCTCACCACGCCGAGCGACATGCCCGCGTAGACGAGTCCCGTGGCGTGGCCCTTGGCTGCGGCGGCGCCACGCGCGTGGATGACGTCGAACCCCGTCTCCGTCGCGAACGCGAAGCCCTCCTCGATCGAGTCGAACGTGCGACCGTCGAACAGGTCTGGCGTGTGCACGGTGTGCCCGTCGGCACGCAGCTCGTCGGCGAACGCCCGCACGCCGTCGGTGAGTCCCTGGATGTGGTGGTACAGCAGCACGTCGGCCATGTCGCTCCTCACTGATCGCCTCGTGGTCTGGCGACGATTGCGAGCCTAGGCCTCACCAGGGACATCCCGATTGAGGGCGACTCCCCCGCAGGGCTAGCCTGTGTGCATCGCGGGGACGCCTCGCTCGGCGTGAGACGGCTGCGCGGTCGGAACGGAGCGGCTCCATGGACGGACGTCGTCGACTCGCATCCGTGTTCCTCGGCGCCCTGCTGCTGGCCGGATGCTCCGCACCGGCGTCGCCGCCGGCATCCGAGACCGCCGATGAGCCGAACGCCGGGGTGCTCGGCGCCGGGGAGCAGCTGCTCGAAGCGGGCACCTACCGCATGCAGCCGTCGAACGTGCTCGGTGGTGTGGCGTACCCGGACTTCCTCGTGACCGTTCCCGACGGGTGGACCTCGGTCGACGGGTGGGTGCTCGACCGCGGGCCCGTGGCGATCCTGCTCTGGAACGTGCACGAGGTCTACGGGCATCCCTGCTCGTGGGAGGGCACCGAGCTCTCCTCGGGCGAGTCGGCCGACGACCTCGTCGCGACGCTCGTCGAGGTGCCGATGCGGAACCCCACGACGCCCGAGCCGGTCGAGATCGACGGGCGCACCGGCCAGTACTTCGAGTGGAGCGTTCCGGCCGACATCGCGTACGACGGCAAGGGGTTCCCCGACTGCGATGCGAAGCCCGGCGAGCCCCACGACTTCGTGAGCTGGACCGGGCTCGGCCTCCCGTCGGTCCGGTACCACCAGGGTCCCGGCCAGGTCGATCGGGTGTGGGTGCTCGATGTCGACGGCGAGCGGCTGGTCATCGACGCCTTCTCGATGCCCGAGGCGACAGCGGACGAGATCGCGGAGATCCACGAGATCGTCGAGTCGATCCGCTTCGTCGACGAGTAGCGCCGACGCGGCTCGTCGGCCGCGACGCCGTCGAGCGTCGCAGCCGACGAGTCGTCAGCCCACGGGCTGGCCGGCCGCGAAGAGATCGGCCGGGTCCCACTCCGCCTTCAGCTGCTGCAGGCGCTCGAGCGCAGCCCCGAACCCGAGGGCGCGGTCGACCCCGCCGTCGATGAAGGTCAACGCGAGCGCGGGCGCGTGCCACTCCTCCATCGCGGCGACCACGGTGTGCGCGGCGGCGAGCGCCGGTTCGGCGAGCTCGAGGGCGGGCACCATCGCGATGCCGGCGAGCAGGTACTCGCCCTCGACCGAGCCGATCGCGCCGGCGCCGTCGGGCCGACGGGCGGCGGCACCGCCGACGTGGCGCACCTCGGCGATGAAGAGCACCGGCGTCGTCGTCGCGGCGGCGACCCAGGCGTCGACGGCCTCGGCCGGGAACGAGCGCAGCATCGCACCCGCCGAGAAGGCGGGAGCGGGCTCCGGCGGGTCCATGTGCACCTGCACGAGCGCCGGCGCGGGGATGCGCGCGAACGTGTCGACCTCGGGCTCGAGCGCACGGAGCGGCTCGAGCAGCGCCGACGCAGCGGCATCCGATTCGAGTATCGCCCCATCGATCACGACGACCGACCGGCCCGACAGGAACGGCGGCAGCTCGGGCATGGGCGGGAAGTGCATCACGCGCAGCGAGGTCGACGCCGACTCCGGGGCATCCGTCGTCCATGCCGACCAGGCGTGCGCGACCTCGGAGGCACGCGACGCGTCCCACAACAGCATGCCCGCGAAGACGTCGGCGACCGCCAGCAGGTCGATCTCGAGCGAGACGACGATGCCGAACGCCCCGGAGCCGCCGCGCACAGCCCAGAACAGCTCGGGTTCGTCGTCCGCCGTGGCGCGGACGATTCGGCCGTCGGCCGTGACGAGCTGCACGGCGCGCACCGCGTTCACGGCGAGCCCGTGCGCGCGGGCGTAGAACGACAGGCCGCCGCTCAGTGCGTAGCCGACGACGCCGACGTCGCCGGCGCTGCCGTGCAGCGCCGTCATGCCGAAGGGCGCGGCGGCCTCGACCACGTCGTTCCACTGCGAACCGCCGAGCACCATCGCGCGCTGCGCCTCCGGGTGCACGGTCACGCCGCGCAGCTTCGCCAGCGAGACCAGCACGACGTTCGAGAGGTCGGTGTCGGCGAGGGCTGCAGCGCCGTGCCCGGTCGACTGCGGTGCGACACGCAGGCCGGATGCCGCCGCCGCGCGCACGACGTCGACGACGTCCTCCGCGCTCTCGGGCTGGGCGACGGCGAACGGCCGCTGGTCGATCGCGAGGTTCCACGGCAGGCGCACGAGGTCGTATGCGGGGTCGCCGGAAAGGATGATGCGGTCGCCGAGTGCATCCCGGAGCTGCTGGGCGGCGGTCGCCGATGCGTCGGCGTCGGTCTGGATGGTCATGAGCGGTCCCCCACGTTCTCGTCGATGGGCGCGTCGGATGCGGCCCCGGGATCAGTCTCCGACCGCCACGTCGTGCGGTCCATCCCAGATCTGCGGGGAGTTCCGCTCCCCCAGAACTCTGGGATGGCGCAGGCGAGGCATCCGGAGCACTATTGACCCATGCCGACGGAGTTGGCCTGGGGGCGCGCGCGCAGCGATATCGACGTGCTGTCGCGCGCGGGACTGCCGCTCCACCAGTTCATGGACGAGGCCGCAGAGGCGGTGCGTCGGGCGGTTCCGTATGTCGGCGGATGCCTCGTGACGCTCGATCCCGCCACTTCCATGGTCTCGAGCACCCGCAAGGTGGGCGACCTCGAGGGGCGCAACGACGGCGATGTCGAGTGGGCCGAGATCGAGTACGGCACCGACGACCCGACGTCGCTCGCGCACCTGGCGAAGACCGGCACCGTGGCGGTCGGCGTGCACTCGTCACTCGGCGGCGAACTCGACCGGTCGGTGCGCATGGCCGACTTCATGGTGCCGCGTTTCGACTACGTCGACGAGGCGCGGGCGGTGTTCACCGACCGGAGCGGTCCGTGGGGTGCGATCTCGATGTTCCGCGGCACCGACGACGCCCCGTTCTCCGACGAGGAGATGCGGTTGCTCGCCGAGCTCGCCCCCGCGTTCACCCGTGGCATCCGTGCCGGCCTGCTCGCCCGCATCGGCCGCACCGACGCCGGTCACGACCCCGGTCCCGCCGTCATGATCATCGACGCGGCCGGCACGCTGGTGCAGTCGAGCCCCGGCGCGACCACCCAGCTCGCACGCATGGCCGAGGTGCCGAACACGGGCGACCCGCTCACGATCGTGCATGCTCTGGTGCACGGGGCGCGCGCCTTCGCGCGCGGCGAGACCGATCGGATGCCCCGCATCCGCGTGCGCGCCGCCGACGGCGTCTGGCTGGTGATCCACGCCACGCCGCTCGGCGGCGCCGGCGACCGGGCGGGCGACGTCGTGGTGACCATCGCCGAGGCGCGCCCGCAGGAGATCATCGGCCTGGTCGCCGACGCCTTCGGCCTCACGCCGCGCGAGCGCGAGGTGGTCGGCATGGTGCTGCGCGGCGCCGACACGAAGGAGATCGCCGCGGCGATCCACGTCTCGCCCTACACCGTGCAGGACCACCTGAAGTCGATCTTCGAGAAGGCCGGAGTCACGAGCCGGCGCGAGCTCGTCGCGCGCGTCTACTTCGACCAGTACATCCCGCGCATGGGCGGCGAGCTCAGCCCGACGGGGTGGTTCGCGGGCTGATCCGCAGTCCGGCACGCAGGCGGAGGGAGTGCCGCTTGACCTTGCCACTGTGTCAAGGTCGATCGTGGCCTCCATCATGTACACCATCGGAGAGTTCGCGGCCCTCGGGCACGTGAGCGCGCGCATGCTGCGGCACTACGACGCGATCGGGCTCCTCGAGCCCGCGCAGGTCGACGAGTACTCGGGATACCGGCACTACGCCCTCGACCAGCTCGGCGATCTGCTGCGGATCACGGAGCTCCGCGGCTACGGCTGCTCGCTCGAGGAGACGGCGGCGGTCCTCGCCTCCGCTGATCCGGATGCCGCGCTTCGCGACCTGCTCGAGCGCCGACGGGCCGAGCTGGTCGCATCGCTCGCAGGGGACGCCTCGCGGCTCACGCGCATCGACGCGCGACTCTCCACGTTGAAGGGAGACGCCACCATGGCCGACATCGAATACCGCAGCATCGCCCCCGTCACCGTCTACGCGGCGAGCGGCATCGCCCCGGGGAGCGGGCCGGAGAACGTCTCGCCCGTGATCGACCGGGTGCTGCCGCCGTTGCGGGCGGCCCTGCAGGCACCCGGTGTCGAGTACCGGGAGCCGGGCATCTTCTGGTACGAGCCCGTCGAGGGCACCGACGACCTGCGGGTCTGGGTGTCGTGGCAGGCGGGTGGCTCACCCGCTGAGGGCGACGGCTGGCAGGTCGTCGAGCTGCCGCCCGTCGACAAGGCCGCGACGCTCACCTATCGGGGTGAGATGACCGGCATCGGCGAGGCGTGGCACGCGCTCATGCGGGATGCCGCGGCGGCCGGTGACGTGTTCACCGGGCCGTGCCGCGAGGTGTACGTCTACGCCGAAGGCCCGCAGTCCGAGTGGATCACGGAGCTGCAGCAGCCGGTGCGCTGAGTTCGCGACGTCGACGACCTGTTGACCACGCCCGTTCCGGCATCGGCGTTCACTAGGCTGAGCGAGCCAACCGCGAGACGCGCACCCAGGAGGCGCCGATGCCCGAATCCCCCGCAGAAGCAACCGAGGCAGCGACGGTGGGCGGTGCATCGAACCGGAAGCCCGGATCTCGGGGGCCGGTGACCCCCGAGTGGGAAGCGCCCTCGGGCGCGAGCGCCACCATGACGTGGGCGCCCGAGGGTCGCGAACCCATCTCGCTCACCGCGACCGCCGACTGGACGGTGCTGCGCCGAGAGGAGTCGCCCGCAGCCGAGGTCTTCGCCGTCTCCTATCTCGCCGACGACGCACCCGCCGAACGCCCGGTCACGTTCGTCTTCAACGGCGGACCGGGCGCCTCCTCCGCGTACCTGCACGTCGGGGCAATCGGCCCGCGCCGCGTCGTGCTGCCCGACGACGGCTCGACGGCGCGCATGCCGGTGCGCCTGGTCGACAACGACGCCTCGTGGATCGCCGACACCGACCTGGTGTTCATCGATCCGGTCGGCACCGGGTTCTCGCGCCCCATCCCGCCGGAGCCGAACACGGGCACGGATGCGCCGACCTACTGGAGCTACGACCGCGACCTCGCGGCGATGCGCGAGTTCATCAGCCGCTGGCTGTCGCGCCATCGCCGGTGGTCGGCGCCGGTCTTCCTCGCCGGCGAGAGCTACGGCGGGTACCGCGTGGGGCGCCTCGCCTGGTCGCTGCCGACGGACGAGGGCGTGGGCCTCGCCGGTGCCGTGCTCATCTCTCCGGCGCTCGAGATCACCCCGCTGACCTTCACCGACTACGCCACCGACCCGTACGTCGACACGGTTCCGACCATGGCGGCGGGCGCGTTCCACCACGGGCGCTGCCGCGCGCCGGAAGCGGCGGACGGCGCCGAGGCGGTCGAGGCGGCAGCGGTCGCGTTCGCGACGACCGACTACGCGATGTTCCTGCTGCGGGGTGCGGCGGTGCCGGTCGAGGAACGGTCCGCCGTGCTCGCGCGCCTGGCCGACCTGGTCGGACTGGCCCCGGACGTGGTCGAGCACCTGCACGGACGCATCCGCATCGACCGCTGGACCCGCGAGCTCCTCCGCGACCGCGGCGAGGTCGCGGGGCTGTACGACGTCACCCAGACCGTCGTCGATCCCTTCACCGACCGTGTGTCGTTCGAAGGCGGCGAGCACACCCTGGCGGGCTCCACGGCGGCGTTCACGATGGCGATCAACCACCTGCTGCGTGCCGAGATCGGCGTGGAGACCGACCGGCAGTACGCACTGCTCAGCGAGGAGGTGAACACGAAGTGGGCCACCGACGACGGCCACCACGCACTCGCCGCTCCTCCGGGAGCGGTCGACGACCTCCGCAGGGGCCTCACCCTCAACCCGCACCTGCAGGCGCTGATCGTGCACGGTCGCCACGACCTGGTGACGCCGCTCGACAGTTCGCGCCGGATCATCGACCTCATGCGCCTCGCGCCCGCCACCGGCGATCGCGTGAGCCTTCGTGCCTACGACGGCGGGCACATGTTCTACACGCTCAGCGACAGCCGGGCGGCCTTCACCGCCGACGTTCGCGAGTTCTTCGCCGCGTGCCTGCCCGAGCGCGCAGCCGGATGATCGTGAACGGTCTGAGCTGACTCGGGATGCCCCGGGCCGCGGCCATCATTCGCGGAGTTCGCAGTGTTCGACATCGGCGAAGAGCATGAGCATGCCCTGATTCGCCCAGGTCCATTCGTCGTGCCGCATCGATCGCAGGTCGAAGACGCCGGACACCGTGCGCTCGTCGGTTCCAGTCACCGTGAAGAAGAGGCGATCCCAGTCGTCGGCTGAGGGAACCGCCCCGAAGTCGAGCACCGTACCTTCTTCGAGCCTGCCCGGGAGCGTGTCCGGGGTTGCTGTCGTCGGCGGAGCGTCGCTCCCCCGTACGTTGTACTGCATCTCCGCCGACGCCACCGCTTCGAGCGTCTCGCATATCGCGACGTCCAGCGTGCCGTCTGCATTGAGCCGGACGGCGGTTCGGTCCAGGTACTGACACGCGGTGAGGGATCCGAGCAGTGCGGTCATCGCTGCGGTCGCGCCCAGCACGCGCCCGGCACGACGGCGGACAGTCGATGGCATCTCGACAGGCTAGTCAGCGCATCTCGCTCTCTCGGTAACGATCCGGCATCTCGCCCGAACTGTTGACAGCACACCCGGCGCGGCCTATCGTACAACCAAATGGTTGTACGATATGAACTGACGGATGCTGAGACCGACCGTGTGTTCCACGCGCTCGCCGCGGCCACGCGGCGCGACATCCTTCGCCGCACCGCGGTGGAGGAGCAGTCGGTGTCGCAGCTCGCGGCCGACTACGACATGTCGTTCGCGGCCGTGCAGAAGCACGTCGCCGTGCTCGAGGAGGCACGGCTCGTCATCAAGCGCGCGGAAGGACGGGAGCGGCTCGTGCGTGCCGACCCGACCGTGATCGCGCGCGTCCGTGCACTGCTGGCGCAGTACGAGGACCTCTGGCGCGGCCGCATCGACCGGCTCGACGCGCTGCTGGCGGAGCATCCGTCATCTGATTCCACCGAAAGGGACTGACATGCCCACCATCGACATCACCTCGGATCCCGAGGCGCTGACCATGACCGTCGTCGCCGAGTTCGACGCGCCGGTCGAGCGGCTCTGGGCGATCTACACCGACCCGCGCCAGCTCGATCGCTTCTGGGGCCCGCCCGGGTGGCCGGCGACGTTCTCGGAGTACGACCTGTCCGTCGGCGGCCACGCCCACTACGCCATGAACGGCCCGCGCGGCGAGCTCTCGCGCGGCACGTGGGAGTTCCTCGCCATCGAGGAGCCGCACCGCCTCGAGGTGCTCGACGCATTCGCCGACGAGAGCGGGGCCCCGATCGAGGGCATGCCGGCGATGCGTATGGTCTTCACGTTCGAGGAGTCAGGCGCCGGAACGCGCATGCGCACCGTCAGCCACTTCACCTCGGTCGAGGCGCTCGAACAGGTCATCGAGATGGGCGCGGTCGAGGGCACGCGCCTGGCCATGGGCCAGATCGAGCGCGTGCTGCACGACCTGCGCGAGTACTCGCAGGGCAAGGGCACACAGACCGAGGTGCTCACCGACCAGCACGTGCGCATCACGCGTCTCGTCGATGGCCCGCGCGACCTCGTCTGGCGCGCACACACCGACCCCGAACTCATGAAGCAGTGGCTGCTCGGGCCCGACGGCTGGGCGATGACCGAATGCGAGATGCCGTCGTCGGCGCCCGGCCCGTACCGCTACGCGTGGGCGCCGGTCGACGGCGGCGAGGGCGAGCCGTTCGGGTTCGACGGCGAGGTGACGCTCATGGAGTCGCCGCGCCGCATGGTCTCGACCGAGCACATGACCGGCACCGACTACCCGCCGACCCTCAACGACCTCCAGCTCTACGAGGAGGACGGCGCGACCCTCATCACCCTGCTCATCGAGTACCCCGACGCGGCGACCCGCGACATGGTGCTCGCGACCGGCATGACCGACGGCATGGAGGCGAGCTACGCCCGACTCGAGCGCGAGCTGCTCGCGGTGTAGGCGAGCGGATGCCCCTGAGCCATCGCACGTGACGGCGGGGCGCAGTACGGTGGGGCCCGCGGCCGGCGACGTGCCGGGTGCGGGCCCTCACCGTGTGCGAAGGGGTACTCATGGGCGATCCGAACGAACTGCAGACCATCTCCGGCGCCGAGTTCCGGCGGGCGCCGGGGGTTGCCGACTGGCGGATGACCGCCTCCGGTGGGCCGCAGGCGGTGTTCACCGCGACCTCGCTCGCCGATGCGGCGCGCCTCGTCGAACCTGTCGTCGCCGCAGCCGAGCGCTTCGGCATCCTCCCCGACATCGACCTCCGTCCTGAGGGCGTCGTCGTGGGCATCCCCGACCGCGACTTCGCGGGCATACCCGCGTCGGCGACGGAGTTCGCGGCGGAGGTGTCTCGGGCCGCTGCCGAGCTGGGGCTCACCGCGGATCCATCGCTCGTGCAGTCCGTGGGCATCTACGTCGCGCAGCACTCGCAGGTCGATGCGCGTCCGTTCTTCCTGGCCGCGCTCGGCTACGAACCGTTGGGCGACACCGACGCCGTCGACCCGCTGCGCCGCGGCCCCCAACTCGCCTTCAACCCCATCACCGGCGACGCCGCGGCTCGTGGCCGCACGCACTTCGACGTCTACGTACCCGCCGACCAGGCGCAGGCGCGGGTAGATGCCGCCCTCGCCGCCGGGGGTCGGCTCGCCGACGGCTCCAACCCGCCGTACTGGTGGTCGCTCGCCTCCCCCGACAACCACGGCGTCGACATCGCGCCGTGGAGCGACCTCGCCGACTGACGGCGTCTGCGGTCAGAATCGTGCCCGTGAGTACGGACGACGAGCACCTCGAGACGCTGCGGACCTACGAGGCGCACGCGGAACGGTACGTCGAGCGCACGTCGTTCGCACGCTCACCGCTCGTCGACGATCTCCTCAGACTGACCGCTCCCGGCGCGGACGTGCTGGAGCTCGGATCAGGCCCGGGACGGGACGCGGCGGCGCTCGAAGCGGCGGGCCTGCGCGTGGATCGTACGGACGGCACGCAGGCTTTCGTCGACCTGCAGCGGAGGGCCGGGCATCGGGCGCGAGTGCTGGACGTGCACGCCGACGACTTCGGCGGCCCGTTCGACGCGGTCTTCGCGAACGCCGTGCTGCTCCACGTCGGGCGCGATCGCCTCGCGGGCGTCCTGGGAGTGGCCCGCGCGGCGACCCGTCCCGGCGGTGTACTGACCGCGTCATTCAAGAAAGGATCGGGCGCCGGCTGGTCGACGCAGAAGCTCGACTCCCTCAGGCACTTCACCTACTGGCGCGAGGACGACCTGACCGCGGTGCTCGTCGCCGCCGGATGGTCGCCGATCAGCGTCACCGACACGACCGCCGCGCACTCCGCCGAGCAGTGGATCACCGCGCTCGCGCGCAACGCGGGATGAGGATGCCGGGAGTCGACTCCATGGATTGACGACCGGCACATCGATGGAGCCGAAGACCTGTCCCTCCGGCACGTTGATCGCCTCAACGCCGCCGGGTCGCTCGTGCAGCAGCATCGTGTCCTCCGAGCAGGTACAGGCCTGCCGCCACCGCACCGACCAGTCCGCTCATGATCGACAACGTGTCGGACGTCTCGAAGTCGACGCGGAACGCCAGGCCGATTCCAGCGAGCACGGATGCGGCAGCCGCCGTGATTCCCGCACGGAAGATCCATGGGGCTGCAGCCTCGTGCGCGCGAGTCCAGGTCACGTCCGACTCGCGGGAGTACCCCTGCAGTCCGAGATACGGGTTGCGCGGGAAGCGATTCGCCCGAATCAGGATGACCTGGATGGCGCACACGATCGCGCCGAGTCCGAATCCGCCGGACAGGACGACGAGCAGATAGTTCAACGAGTCTCCTCCCGGGCATCGCGCATCGAAGCGGAACTCCACCCTTGCATGCGGCATCCGCAGATCAGGCGCATGTGCGACACAGCTGTGGATCAGGGCGCTCGCGACCCGCGGGCTCGGATGCCCGGGACACCGTGCAGGTGCCGAAGGACCCCGCGTCGTGTGGCAAAGTCTACAAAGTGATGCGTCGAATGAAGGGCACACGCCCCGCCTGGACGGTCTTCGCAGTCTTCGCGACGATGGCAGCCCTCTCCGCGTGCTCAACTCAGCCGACTGAACAGCGCGGGCCGCAGGCGATCGTCGGATGGTCGAACGGCGGCGACGAGTTGATCGTGTACGTCGGAACCTGTCACGGTGATCCCGAAGCGACGGTCGTCGAGGACGACGAAATGGTGACCGTCACCGTCGAGTCGACCCTGCATGATCCGGGCGATGCCTGCCAGGACATCCTTCGCGTCGCACTCGAGACCCGACTGGGCGACCGCACACTGATCGACGGAGTGACCGGAGAGACACCCCCTGGCATGGAGGGCTAGCCGCTCGGCGGACGGGAACCACTCCGTCAGACCACGTCCTCGAAGCTTCTCGGCTACGCGACCTTCAGCGGCGTGATCGAAGCAATCTGCGCCCCCGCCAGATCCTCCGCACGGTCGAGCTCGTAGTGACTCTGCAAGTTGATCCAGAACTCCGCCGACGTGCCGAAGTACTTCGCAAGCCGAAGTGCGGTGTCGGCTGTGATCCCGCGCTTGCCGTGCACGATCTCGTTGATGCGGCGCGGCGGCACACCGATGGCGACGGCGAGCCTGTTCTGCGTGATGTCGAAGCCCTTGATGAAGTCCTCCATGAGGACCTCACCCGGATGAATCGGGGGAATCTTGTCAGTGATAGTCAACGATCTCCACCTCCTCTGGCCCAGCATCGGTCCACACGAAGCAGATCCGCCACGGGTCGTTGATTCTGATGCTGTGCTGCCCGGCACGATCGCCTTTCAGCGCCTCGAGCCGATTACCGGGCGGGAGCCGGAGGTCATCCAGCACCTGCGCGGAACCCACCTGACGCAACTTCCGAAGCGCTGTCGAGTGGATCCGAGGATCAATCGATGGCACACGGTCACGACGCCACAGACGTTCGGTGTCCTTGCTCCCGAACGACCTGATCACACGAGCATTGTATAACGTGATGCGTCAATAACGCTAGACGTTAAACCGGAACTCCACCACGTCGCCGTCGGTCATCACGTAGTCCTTGCCCTCCATGCGGGCCTTGCCGCGCGAGCGGGCCTCAGCGACCGAGCCGGCGTCGACCAAGTCGTCGAACGAGATGACCTCGGCCTTGATGAACCCCTTCTCGAAGTCGGTGTGGATCACGCCGGCCGCCTGCGGCGCCTTCGCGCCCTTCGGGATCGTCCAGGCGCGCGACTCCTTCGGGCCGGCGGTGAGGTAGGTCTGCAGGCCGAGCGTGTCGAAGCCGATGCGCGCGAGCTGGTCGAGGCCCGACTCCTCCTGACCCGTCGAGGCGAGCAGCTCTGCGGCGTCCTCGGGGTCGAGGTCGATCAGCTCCGACTCGATCTTCGCGTCGAGGAAGACCGCCTCGGCCGGGGCCACGAGCGCGGCGAGCTCGGCCTTGCGCGCAGCATCCGTCAGCACCGCCTCGTCGACGTTGAAGACGTAGATGAACGGCTTCGCGGTGAGCAGGCCCAGCTCGCGGATCGGGGTCAGGTCGACGGATGCCGCAGAGAGCGGCGTGCCACGCTGCAGCACCTCGAGCGCCTCCTGCGCCGCCGCGAGCACCGAGGGGTCGAGCTTGCGCCCCTTGACCTCCTTCTCGTAGCGCGTGATGGCGCGCTCGAGGGTCTCGAGATCGGCGAGGATCAGCTCGGCGTTGATCGTCTCCATGTCGTTCTTCGGGTCGACGGCGCCGTCGACGTGCACGACATCGGTGTCCTCGAAGCCGCGCACGACCTGCGCGATGGCGTCGGCCTCGCGGATGTTCGCGAGGAACTTGTTGCCGAGGCCCTCGCCCTCGCTCGCGCCGCGCACGATGCCGGCGATGTCGACGAACGACACCGTCGCGGGCAGGATCCGCTCCGAGCCGAAGATGCCCGCGAGCACCTCGAGGCGCGGGTCGGGCAGGTTGACGACGCCGATGTTCGGCTCGATCGTCGCGAACGGGTAGTTCGCCGCGAGCACGCCGTTCTTGGTGAGCGCGTTGAAGAGGGTCGACTTGCCGACGTTCGGGAGCCCGACGATTCCGATGGTGAGTGCCACGGGCGACCAGTCTACGTGGGCGTGCGCGTGCGCTCGCGCGCGAGGGCGGGCGGATGCTCCGAGGCATCCGCTCGCCCCGATCACACCGCGTCGACGCGCCAACGCATGAGTACGTTGCCCGACTCGGGCCACGCCCGGGTCTCGAGCAGCTTCAGGGCGACCGGTGGGCGCGCGTCGAACAGCGGCACGCCCGACCCGGCGATGAGCGGGAACGTCACGAGGTGCAGCTCGTCGACGAGCCCCTGCCCCATGAGGTGGTTCCAGAGCACGCGGCCGAGCAGCACGAGGATGCCTCCCCCATCGCCGGCCTTGAGCCTGCGCACCTCCTCGGCGGCGCCGGCGACCGGCACGGTCCGCGTGTTCGGGTAGGGCGCCAGGTCCTCCTCGGTGATCGTGTCGGAGACGACGACCTTCTCGACCTCGGCGAACCGCGCGGCGAACTCGCGCCGGATGTCGGTGGCATCCGGGGCATCCGCCACCCCCGCCCAGTAGGAGAGGTTGCCGAGCGCGGAGCGCCGGCCGCTGAGCAGCAGTGTGTCGGACTCGCGCAGCAGCGACGTCGTGTAGTGGTCGAACGAGTCGGCACCGCGGTAGTCGGGGTGCTGGTGCGCGAAGAACGACGCGATGTCGTGGTCGTCGTCCTCGTAGCGGCCGTCGACGGTGGTGAAGTTGCACACGGTGAGCGTCCTCATGACGCGCACGCTACTCGGCGCGCCCGACACGGCGGTCGGCGTCCGGTTCTCCACAGCCCCGTCACAGCCCGCGCACAGGCACGAGAATCGACGGATGCGACGCCTCGCCAGCACCGTTGCCCTCGCCTTCGCCGCGCTCGCCCTCGTCGCCTGCGCGCAATCGTCCACCACGACCGCGCCCACGCCGACTGCATCGTCCACCCCCTCGCAGACGGCCGACCCGTCGCCGACCCCCGACCCGATCGTGCCCGCCGAGATCGCGATCTCGGGCACGGGCTTCGCGATCATCGACTCCGCCGGCGCCACCACCTTCGCCTTCGGGTGGTCGGATGCCCCTGAGCCGGCCGTCACCGCACTCACCGACGCGTTCGGCGCGGCAGCCGTCGCCTCGTCGACGCCGGGCAACGGCACCCACATCGCCCCCTACGACGTCTACACGTGGCCCGGCTTCGTCTTCGAGGCCGCGCAGCTCGTCGACACCTCGCGCGACTACTACCTCGCCGCGCGGGTCACGGCCACCGCCGTCGACGTGCACGGCCTGGCCGTCTCGGGCCCGCACGACCTCGCGGTCGGCGACCCGATCGCCGATGCGCTCGCCGTCACGCCGCACCTCCAGATGCCGACCGACGGCACGACCTCGATCGTGCTCGTCGACCCCGAGTTCCCCGACAAGCTCGCCAACTTCGAGACCTACCTCGCGACCGGCGCCGTTCCCGCGGGCGACGACCCTCTGACGACCCGTGCCGTCGCGGTGCGCACCTCGGCCGGCACCGCGATCCAGGACATCGTCGCCCCCGAGTACTCGTACCTGCCGTTCTGACGCGTCGCCCAGGAGCATTCGCTCGCCCGCTCCTCAGACGGGCGGATGCCGGCGAAGCGCGTGCCGCTCCGCGACCGTGTCGGTCGGCGATGTGAGGATGGCCGCGTGCCAGTGGACTTCACCGCGATCGACTTCGAGACCGCCAACCGTTCGAGCGCGTCGGCCTGCTCGGTCGGGCTGGTGAAGGTGCGCGACGGGCGCCCGGTCGACGAGGCGTCCTGGCTCATCAAGCCGCCGTTCCCGCACGACGAGTTCAACGAGTGGAACGTGCGCATCCACGGCATCACTCCCGACCAGGTGACGGATGCGCCGCTCTGGCGCGACCTCGTGCCCGAGTTCGCCGCGTTCGCCGGCGACGACTGGCTCGTCGCCCACAACGCGGGGTTCGACATGAACGTGCTGCGCGGCCTCGCCGAGGCGTTCGGCGTCGAGGCGCCGAACCACCGCTACCTCTGCAGCCTGCAGGTCGCGCGCAGCACCTACCATCTCGACTCGTACCGCCTGCCGGTCGCGGCCATGGCGGCCGGCTTCGAGGACTTCTCGCACCACAACGCGCTCGACGACTCGCGCGCGTGCGCCGCGATCGTCGCCCACGCGGCGAAGCGGCACGAAGCGGACGACCTCGACGCGCTCGCCCGCTCGACTCGCGCCCGCATCGGCACGATCGGGCCCGTCGCGACCCGGGAGCACCGAGCCGACCACGGTCCCATGGCGCTGCAGTAGCGCCACCCCGACCACGTTCCGACCCGATGTCGGGGGCCGCTGCAACACTTTCGGCATGGACATCCTCGCCCTCCTCATCGGCCTCGTGGTCGGCGCCGCCCTCGGCGCGCTCGTGACCGCGCTCGTGCGTTCGCGACGGGTGACGGATGCCCCCGCGGGCGACGACCCCGCCCTCATCGCAGCGCGCCACCAGGGCGAGCTGCAGCAGGTCCGTGCCGAGGAGGCGCAGGCGCGCGCCGAGCTGCTCGCCGAGCAGCAGCGTGTGCAGGCAGAGCTGCGGGCAGACCTCGCCGCCGCCTCGACGGAGGCCGACAACCTGCGCGAGCAGATCACGCAGCAGCGCACGCAGTTCCGCGAGTACGTCGAGCAGCAGCGCACCGACCAGGCCGAGCGCGCCGAGCGCGAGAAGCGCGAGTCGGCGGTGCTCCAGGCGCTGAGCCCCGTGCGCGAGACGCTCACGACCATGCAGCGCAAGGTCGCCGAGCTCGAGCAGCAGCGCAGCGAGCAGTACGGCTCGATCGCCGAGCAGCTGAAGCAGGCGCAGCTCTCCGACGAGCAGCTGCGCGCGACCACCGAGTCGCTCGCGTCCGCGCTGCGCTCGAACAGCACGCGAGGTGTCTGGGGTGAGACGCAGCTGCGCCGCGTCGTCGAGGTCGCGGGCCTCGCGCAGTACGTCGACTTCGACACGCAGGCGTCGATCACGACGGATGCGGGTGCCGGCCGCCCCGACATGGTCATCCGCCTCCCCGGCGGCAAGTCGATCGCGGTCGACGCGAAGGTGCCGCTCGAGCACTACATCGAGGCCAGCCAGATCGCCGTGACCGCCTCGGGCGACGAGGGCGCACGCCGCAAGCAGCTCATCGAGCGGCACGTGAAGGCGCTGCGCGGCCACATCGACGCACTCGCGAAGAAGACCTACTGGGAGGGCCTCGACGCCAGCCCCGAGTTCGTCATTGCGTTCATCCCGAGCGAGTCGCTGCTGTCGGCCGCGCTCGAGGCCGACCCGGCGCTGCTCGACTACGCGTTCGGCAAGCGCGTCGCGCTGGCCTCCCCGGTGAACCTCTGGGCCGTGCTCAAGACCGTCGCGTACACCTGGCAGCAGCAGGCCGTCTCCGACGAGGCGAAGAAGTTGTTCGACCTCGGCAACACGCTCTACCAGCGCATCGGCACGCTCGCCGGCCACGCCGACGGGCTGCGCCGCGCGATCGAGCGCACCGTCGAGAGCTACAACAAGTTCGCCAACTCGCTCGAGTCGCGCGTGCTCGTCACCGCCCGCCAGTTCCCCGGCATCGACACCACCAAGATCTCCGCGCTCGCCGAGCCCGAGCCGATCCACGAGGCGCCCCGCCGCCTCGCCGCGGCCGAGCTCACCGAGCCCGCCGCCGACGACTCGGTGCACGTGCTCGAGGCCGGCTCGACCGGCTCCGCGCCGGCCGACACCGCCGACACCGCAGCGGCGGCCGGCCGCGACGCCGACGCGCGCGCGGCGGAGGACGACGTCGAGCTCGACTTCGACTCCGGTGAACCGCTGCTCGACCTCGACCCCGAGATCCGCTCGATCTGACGCCCGCGCACCGGTCAGCCGGCGCGATCGTCGGGGTGCGGCTCGTCGACCGGGCGGTCGAATCTGGCGGCGGCCGAGCCGCCGGTCACGGTCTCGATCGCCCCGGTCGACAGCGGCGCATCCTCGAGCGGGTGCGCCAGCTCGTCGCGGCCGAGCCGCGCGATCCAGATCGTGAGCACCGCGATCACGGGCGGCACGAGCCCCGCGACCAGGAACGTCGGCGCCAGCCCGATCGCCTCGCCCACCGGCCCCGCGATCGCCATCGACACCGGCATCAGCGCGAGCGACACGAAGAAGTCCAGGCTCGACACGCGGCCGAGCATGTGCGGCGGCACGCGCCGCTGCAGGAGCGTGCCCCACAGCACCTGCGCGCCCTGGAAGAGCAGGCCGCACACGAACAGCGCGACGACCATGACCCAGAGCGCGTCGGTGAATCCGATGATCGCGAGCGGGAGGCATCCGAACCCGAAGCCCAGCATGAGCAGGGTCAGGTACCGCCGGGGCATCCGCAGCGAGCCGACCCAGAGCGACCCGATCGCACCGCCGATGCCGAACGCCGCGAGCACGAGCGCGAACTGCCCTGCCCCGCCGCCGGTCTGGTCGCGCACCGCGAACGGCAGCAGCACCTCGATCGGACCCATGATCACGAGCACCATGAACACCGCGAACAGCAACGACGCGAGCAGCCACTTGGTGCGCATCAGGAACCCGAACCCGTCGCGCAGGTCGAGGAAGGTGCGCTTCAGCGGGTGCACGTGGTCGTCGACCCGCTCGCCGCGCAACGGCGTCGTGTGCATCGCGAGCAGCACGAGCACCGCGCCGACCTGAGCGGCCGCGATCACCGCGAACGCCAGCCCGGGCGACATGATCGCGATGAGCAGGCTCGCCGCCGCCGGGCCGGCCGCGTTCATGAGCGTCGGTCGCAGTACGCCCTCGACGCCGTTCGCCGCCTGCAGCTGGTCGTCGGGCAGGATCGCGGGCAGCCACGCCGAGTACGCCGGGTAGAAGAACCCGTCGGCGACCCCCAGCACGAAGGCGAGCACCGCGAGGTGCCACACCTCGATCGCACCGCCGAGCGCGAGCAGCGCGGCACTGCCGAACGCGACGCCACGCACGGCCTCGACGCCGAGCAGGATGCGTCGTTGCGGAATGCGGTCGGCCGCGACCCCGCCGAACAGCACCGCGAGCACCAGCCCCACGGCCGCGCCGGTCGCCACGATCGACAGGTCGACGGGCGTGCCGCCGAGTTCGACGACCTGCCAGACGGAGGCGACGATCCAGCACCCCGCGCTGAACAGCGAGAACGCGAGCGCGACCGTCAGCAGGCGGTACTGGCCGAGCGCGAACGGCCGGAGCGCGCGTGGCACGCGCATGGGCGACTCCTGTGGTGCAGAGCCGCGAGCGACCCTGCGCCGGTTACGACATCAGAGGAAGTCGGGGTCGAGCCACTTCTGCGCGAGGTGCTCGGCGGCGACCCTCCGGATCGTACCCGACTTCGATCGCAGCACGATCGACTCGGTCGAGATGTACGGTCCGTTCTTCTTCACGCCGAGCAGCAGCCCGCCGTCGGTGACGCCCGTGGCGACGAAGAAGTGGTTGTCGCCGGAGACCATGTCGTCGAGCTCGAGGATCTTGTCGCAGTCGAGGCCGGCGGCTTCGGCACGAGCACGCTCGGCGTCGTCGCGCGGCGCGAGCTTGCCCTGCATGAACCCGCCGAGCGCCTTCACCGCGCACGCGGTCGTGATGCCCTCCGGGCTGCCGCCGATGCCGATGCACGCGTCGATGCGCGTGTCGTGGCGAGCCGCGTTGATGCCGCCCGCGACGTCGCCGTCGAGGATGAGCCGCGTGCCCGCACCCGCCGCGCGGATCTCGCGGATGAGCTCCTCGTGGCGCGGCCGATCGAGCACGGCCACGCGCACCTCGCCGATGTCCTTGCCCTTGGCGTCGGCGAGCGCGCGCAGGTTCTCGCCCACGGGGCGGCGGATGTCGACGACCCCGATGCCCTCGGGCCCGGTGACGAACTTGTCCATGTAGAAGACCGATGACGCGTCGAGCATCGTGCCCCGCTCGGAGACCGCGATGACCGACAGGGCGTGGCCGCGCCCGGCGGCGGTGAGGCTCGTGCCGTCGATCGGGTCGACCGCGATGTCGCACGCGGGGCCGCGGCCGTTGCCGACCTGCTCGCCGTTGAAGAGCATGGGCGCCTCGTCCTTCTCGCCCTCGCCGATGACCACGACGCCGTCGAAGTTCACGGTGCCGAGGAAGAGCCGCATCGCGTCGACCGCGGCCCTGTCGGCGGCGATCTTGTCACCCTTGCCGATCCACGGCACGGCGCGGATCGCGGCGGCTTCGGTCGCGCGCACGAGCTCCAGTGCGAGGTTGCGGTCGGGGTGGTGGAACAGTGGTGCGGGTTCGGTGCTCGTCAACGCGTTACTCCAGGTTCGACTGCGAATCGGCTCGACGCGCATGGTCGGCCGCTGTCACGAGCCTATCCAGCGCGTTCCCGCGGGAGCCCGATTCCGGGGACGAACGGCGTGAAAGAATCGTGAATCTTTCACGCCGCGGGAGGCACGATGCGCACGGCGCGCGGGTCGGGTGCACCGAGGTCGCACGGCGTGACGGGCGACACGAACACCACGGCGTCGGCCGCGCACAGCTCGTCCAGGCCCAGCACGCCGCTCGACAGCCCGGCCGCGCGCGCACGCTCGGCCTCCCCCGGCGACTGCGGCGCGAAGCGCACCTGCATCGTGCCGCCGAGCGCCCGCACGGCCGCCGCCTCGATGACACCCTCGGGCGCACCGCCGATGCCGAGCAGCAGGTCGAGGTCGCCGCCCGGCTGCGCCGCGCGCAGCGCGCGCTCGATGTCACCGTGCACGAACGGCACGAGCTGCGCGCCCGCCGCCACCACTGCGGTCGCGACGGCGGCGTTGCGCGGACGCTCCTGCACGGCCACGCGCAGCGCCGACACGGGGCATCCGCTCGCCTCGGCCAGCATGGCCAGGTTCGACGCGACGGGTGCGTGGATCGCGAGCCCCGCGGCATCCGCCCCGCCCACCAGCTTGTCGAGGTAGTACGCCGGTCCGATGTCGAGGAACGCCCCGCGCGGTGCGGCCGCGAGGATGGCCATGGCACCGTCGGCGCCGGATGCCGCGAGGCGCGTGCCGTCCACCGGGTCGACCACGATGTCGACGGCCGGCCCGCCCGAGCCGAACCGCTCCCCCGGAGCGAGCATCGGCGCGTCGTCCTTCTCCCCCTCGCCCGCGACGACCCGCCCGTCGACCGGCACCGACGCGAGCGCCAACCGCAGCGCATCGACCGCCGCGGCATCCACCGCATCGCCGTCGCCGCCGCCGACCAGCGGCATCGCCGCCCGCGCCGCCAGCGCGACCGCGCGCTCGAACCCGGCGGTCACGGCATCGTCGAAGAGCTCCATGCGGCCATCATGGCCGACGCGGGGTGCGTGCACCCCGCCTGAACGCCGCGAGCGCGACTCACTAGACTCGTGCGTGCACGCCCACGAACATCGCTGTGAAGGAGCATCATGCCCATCGCCACCCCCGAGCAGTACGCGGAGATGCTCGACCGCGCCAAGGCCGAAGGCTTCGCCTACCCGGCCTTCAACGTGTCGAGCTCGCAGACCCTCAACGCGGTCCTGCAGGGACTCACCGAGGCCGGCTCCGACGGCATCATCCAGGTCACGACCGGCGGCGCCGACTACTTCGCCGGCCACACCGTGAAGGCCCGCGCCACCGGTGCGCTCGCGTTCGCGAAGTTCGCCACCGAGGTCGCGAAGTCCTACCCCGTCACGGTCGCGCTGCACACCGACCACTGCCCGAAGCCTGCGCTCGAGGACTTCGTGATGCCGCTCATCGCCGCCTCCGAGGAGGAGGTCAAGGCGGGCCGCAACCCGATCTTCCAGTCGCACATGTGGGACGGCTCGGCCGTGCCGCTCGACGAGAACATCCAGATCGCCGAGGACATGATCAAGCGCACCAAGGCGATCAACGCCATCCTCGAGGTCGAGATCGGCGTCGTCGGCGGCGAGGAGGACGGCGTCGTGCACGAGGGCACCAACGAGGCGCTCTACACGACGGTCGGCGACGTGACCAAGGCCGTCGAGGCGCTCGGCCTCGGCGAGAACGGCCGCTACATCGCCGCGCTCACCTTCGGCAACGTGCACGGCGTGTACAAGCCCGGCGGCGTGAAGCTGCGGCCGGAGCTGCTCGGCGAGATCCAGGCCGGCATCGCCGAGAAGTTCGGCACCGGCGAGAAGCCGCTCGACCTCGTCTTCCACGGCGGCTCGGGCTCGACCGACGCGGAGATCGCCGAGGCGGTCTCGAACGGCGTCGTGAAGATGAACATCGACACCGACACGCAGTACGCGTTCACGCGCGCGATCGCGGGCTACATGTTCGCGAACTACGACGAGGTGCTGAAGGTCGACGGCGAGGTGGGCAACAAGAAGAAGTACGACCCGCGCGCCTGGGGCAAGATCGCCGAGACGGCCATGGCCGCCCGCGTCGTCGAGTCGACCAAGCAGCTCGGCTCGTTCGGCCACTCGAAGAGCTGAGCCGGATGCCGCAGGCAGACCCGTCGCGCGAGGGCGGTGCGGCACCCGGCGACGGGTCCACGCCGCCCCCGCCGCCTCCGGCGCCGCCCGCCGACCAGGCTCCGCAGGCGCCCGACCCGCGCCCGAAGCCGAAGTACGGCGAGTACGCGCCCGAGGGCTGGAGCTGGCAGCCGCCGGAGCAGTCCACGCACGACGACCCGCCGACGCAGCAGGCGGCCCCGCCGCCACCCGCCCCGCAGGCGGGTGCGGACGGCGCGCCCGCACCGGAGCGCCGTGAGCGCGCGTGGGACCGACCGGTCGCGCTCGGCCTGCTCGTGTTCGGCATCATCGGCGCCTCGCTCGCCGTGTCGATCCAGCAGACCCTGCCCGACGCGATGTCGCTGCTGCACACGCAGGAGGGGCTCGCCGACTACGTGGAGGCCGAGGCCGTCGCGGGCATCCTCACGACCGGCATGTGGGCGCAGATCCTGCTCTGGATCCTGACCGCGGCCACCACGATCCTGCGCCTCGTGCGTCGGCGCCTGGCATTCTGGGTGCCGCTCGTCGGCGGCGTGCTGTCGTTCCTCATCATGTTCGGCGTGATCTGGGCGGTGCTCGTGACCGACCCGGTGCTCGTCGAGCACTTCGGCACGGTCGGCACCGCCGGCATCGGCGGCTGAGCGGCAGCACCCGAGCCCGCCGCCGCAACGCGAACGACGCCCCCGCCGGAAGGCGGGGGCGTCGTCGTCTGCGCCGGTCGCGCGCTACGGTCGCTGCGCGGCCACGAGCTCGGCGTCGCCCTCGGGGTCGTCCGGCTCGATCGGTGCGGCGAACTGCGCCTCGTAGAGCCGGGCGTAGGCGCCCTCGGCGGCGATGAGCTCGGCGTGGGTGCCCTGCTCGACGATCGAGCCGTGCTCCATCACGATGATCGTGTCGGCGTCGCGGATCGTCGAGAGCCGGTGCGCGATGACGAAGCTCGTGCGGTCCTTGCGCAGCGCGCTCATCGCGTGCTGCACGAGCAGCTCGGTGCGCGTGTCGACCGAGCTGGTGGCCTCGTCGAGGATGAGCACGCTCGGCTGCGCGAGGAACGCGCGCGCGATCGTGAGCAGCTGCTTCTCGCCGGCCGACAGGTTCGACGCCTCGTCGTCGAGCACCGTGTCGTAGCCGTCGGGCAGCGCGTGCACGAACCGGTCGACGTACGTGGCACGGGCCGCGTCGAGGATCTCCTCCTCGGTGGCGCCCGGACGGCCGTAGGCGATGTTGTCGCGGATCGTGCCCGCGAACAGCCACGTGTCCTGCAGCACCATGCCCATGCGGGCACGGAGGTCGTCCCGTCGCATCCGGGTGATGTCGACGCCGTCGAGCGTGATGCGGCCCGAGTCGAGCTCGTAGAAGCGCATGATGAGGTTCACGAGCGTGGTCTTGCCCGCGCCGGTGGGGCCGACGATCGCGATCGTGTGCCCGGGTTCGGCCACGAGCGAGAGCCCGTCGATGAGCGGCGTGTCGGCCTCGTAGCGGAACGAGACGTCCTCGAACGCGAGGCGTCCGGTGCGCTCCTCGGGCTCCTCGCCCTCCTCCGCGTCGGGCGACTGCTCGTCGGCGTCGAGCAGCTCGAACACGCGCTCGGCGCTCGCGACGCCCGACTGGAGCAGGTTGACCATCGAGCCGATCGTGGTGAGCGGCTGCGTGAACTGGCGCGAGTACTGGATGAACGCCTGCACGTCGCCCAGTCGCATCGCGCCGTTCGCGACGAGCAGCCCGCCGACCACGGCGATCGCCACGTAGACCAGGTTCCCGATGAACATCATCGCGGGCATGATGATGCCCGAGAAGAACTGGGCGCCGAAGCTCGCCTCGTACAGCTTCTCGTTGGTGCCGTGGAAGTCGCGCTCGACCTCCTTGCTGCGACCGAACACCTTCACGAGCGCGTGGCCCGTGAAGGCCTCCTCGACCTGGGCGTTCAGCTCGCCGGTGTGCTTCCACTGCGCCACGAACCGCTTCTGCGACCGCTTCGCGATGAACGCGGTGACCACGAACGTCAGCGGGATCGTCACGAGCGCGATCACCGCGAGCAGCGGCGAGATCACGAACATCATCGCGATGACGCCGATCACGGTGAGGATCGACGTGAGCAGTTGGCTCAGCGTCTGCTGCAGGCTCTGCGAGATGTTGTCGATGTCGTTGGTCACGCGCGAGAGCAGTTCGCCGCGCTGCATCTTGTCGAAGTACGACAGCGGCAGGCGGTGCAGCTTCGTCTCGACGTCCTCCCGCAGGCGGTAGACGGTGCGCTGCGTGATGCCGTTCAGCACGAGGCCCTGCAGCCACGCGAACACCGACGCGAACACGTACAGCCCGAGCACGAGCAGCAGCACCTGCGAGAGCAGGCCGAAGTCGATGCCCTGGCCGGGCGTGAGGTTCATGGCCGAGAGCATCTCGGCCTGCTGGGTGTCGCCGGATGCCTCGAGGCCGGCGATCACCTCCTCCTGCGTCGTGCCCTCGGGCAGGCCCGCCGAGATCGCGCCCTCGAAGACGATGTTCGTCGCCTCGCCGAGCGCCTTCGGGCCGAGCACCGTGAGCGTGACGCTCACCACGCCGAGCAGGATGACGCCGATGACGGCCCACCGCTCGGGCTTCAGGCGCCCGATGAGGCGCTTGGCCGACGGGCCGAAGTGCATCGACTTCTCGACCGGCATGGCCATGCCCGCGGCGGGCCCGCCGTGCTGGGGGCCGCGCTGCGGCTGCGGCCGGTTCGGGGTGCGCTCGCTCATGCCGCGTCCTCCGCGCTCAGCTGGCTCTCGACGATCTCGGCGTACGTCGCCGAGGTCTCGAGCAGTTCGTCGTGGGTGCCGCGGGCGACGATGCGTCCCGCGTCGAGCACCAGGATCTGGTCGGCGTCGACGATGGTCGACACGCGCTGCGCGACCACGATGCGGGTCGTGTCGCCGGCCGCCCGCTCGAGCGCGGTGCGCAGCCGGGCATCCGTCGCCGTGTCGAGCGCCGAGAACGAATCGTCGAACAGCAGGATGGGTGGTTGCTTGAGCAGCGCCCGCGCGATCGAGAGCCGCTGGCGCTGGCCGCCCGACACGTTCGTGCCACCCTGCGCGATGGGGGTGTCGAGGCCCTCGCTCATGGCCGAGACGAAGTCGGATGCCTGGGCGACGCGCAGCGCCTCCCAGACCTCGTCGTCCGTGGCATCCGGGTCGCCGTACCGCACCGTCGAGCCGACCGTGCCCGCGAACAGGTACGCCTTCTGCGGGATGAGCCCGAGCTGGGCGTTGCGCACCTCGGGGTCGAGCTCGCGCACGTCGACGCCGCCGACGAGCACGCGACCACCGGTCGCGTCGAACAGGCGCGGGATGAGATTCAGCAGCGTGGTCTTGCCGGCGCCCGTGCTGCCGATGATCGCGGTGACCTCGCCGGGGCGGGCCGTGAAGCTGAGGTCGTGCAGCACCGGCTGCTCGGCGCCCGGGTAGGCGAACTCGACGTGGTCGAACTCGACCGTGCCGGGGGCGGTCAGCCGGGTGATCGCGTCGGTGGGCTCGACCACGCTCGTGTCGGTCAGCAGCACCTCCTGGATGCGGCCGCCAGAGACAGCGGCGCGCGGCAGGATCACGGCGATGAACGTGGTCATCATGACCGCCATCAGGATCTGGATGAGGTACGTGAGGAACGCCGTCAGCGCGCCGATCTGCATCGAGCCGTCCTCGATGAGGAACGCGCCGAACCACAGCACGGCGACGCTCGAGACGTTCAGCACGCCCATCGCGACCGGGAAGACGAGGGCGAACAGGCGTCCGGCACGGAGCGCCGTGTCGGTCAGCTCCGCGTTCGCGGTCGCGAAGCGACGGGTCTCGACCGGCTCGCGCACGAATGCGCGGATGACGCGGATGCCCGTGAGCTGCTCGCGCAGCACGCGGTTGACGGTGTCGATGCGGGCCTGCATCTTCTCGAACTGCGGCACCATGCGGATGACGATGGCGCCGATGGCGATGAGCAGCACGGGCACGGCGACGGCCATGATCCAGGAGAGCTGGAGGTCCTGCCCCATGGCCATGATCACGCCGCCGATCGCGAGGATGGGGGCCGAGACGAGCAGGGTGCACGACATGAGCACGAGCATCTGCACCTGCTGCACGTCGTTGGTCGAGCGCGTGATGAGGCTCGGCGCGCCGAAGCGCGACACCTCCTGCTCGCTGAACACGCCGACGCGCGAGAACACGGCGGTGCGCAGGTCGCGGCCGACGCTCATCGAGACCTTCGCGGCGAAGTAGACGGCGACGATCGCGCAGGCGATCTGCGCGAGGGTGATGGCGAGCATGAACCCGCCCGTCGACAGGATGTACGCGGTGTCGCCGGCGGCGACGCCGTTGTCGATGATGTCGGCGTTCAGGGCCGGCAGCAGCAGGGTGAGGATCGACTGGATCAGCTGGAACACCACGACTGCGGCGAGCAGCGGCCAGTGCGGCCTCAGGTACTTGGTGAGGAGTTTCCAGAGCACGCGATGTGCCTTCTTCCGTTGGTGCGAGTGGTGCGTCAGGGGTGATCGAGCGGATGCCCCGAGGCGATGCCGTTCGTGATGAGGTCGACGAGTTCGTCGGTGTCGAGTCCGATCGACTCGCCGAAGGCGGGCACCGAGGAGGCGAACGCGACCAGGCGCAGGTACCGGGCGACCTGGCTGGGCGTCGCGCTCAGTCGCTCGGCGTCGGCGGCGAGCAGGTCGGCGATGATCGACTCGTAGATGTCGTTGTGGTGGTGGTGGTCGCGGTGCGGCGGCGTTCGGGTGCCGAGCGCGGACATGACGCCGATGATGCCGCGGAAGCGCTCGCGGAGGTGCACGAGCACCCGCTCGACCTTCCACTCGAGCGGCCGGCTCGCGTCGATCTCTCGCAACTGCCGCCGCAGGGGCTCGGGGTCGAGGTAGCGGGTGACGGCCGCGTCGATGATCGCGTCCTTGTCGTCGAACGCGCGGAAGAGCGTGCCCTCCGCGACGCACGCCGCCTCGGCGATCTGGCGGGTGCTGACGTCGCGGCCGTGCGCGATGAGCAGCGGTACGACGGCGTCGGCGATCGCCGCGCGGCGGTCCTCCGGGGAGAGCGGCCGCGCCCGTTCGGTGCGCGTTGCCATGCGGCGACTCTAGGCGAGTGAGCGCTCACTCACAAGCATCCGACACCACGACCCGTCAAAAGGGTGCGTTCTCAGCGCTGGGAGTGCACTTTATTGACGGGTCTGGAAAGAGACCGCAGCGAACGGGTCAGTGCTGGGCGGCGCCGCGCGAGCGGCCCGAGCCCTTGAGGTCCTTGCGGAGCTCCTTCGGCAGCGAGAACATGAGGTCCTCCTCCGCCGTCTTGACCTCCTCGACCGCGCCGTAGCCGGCATCGGCGAGCTCGATCAGCACCTCCTGCACGAGGCCCTCGGGCACGGACGCCCCGCTCGTGACGCCCACGGTCTCGACGCCGTCGAGCCACGACTGCTCGATCTGCGTCGAGAAGTCGACGCGGTATGCGGCCTTCGCGCCGTACTCGAGCGCGACCTCGACGAGGCGCACGCTGTTCGACGAGTTGGCGCTGCCGACCACGATCACGAGGTCGGCGCCCTGCGCCACCTTCTTGATCGCGACCTGGCGGTTCTGGGTGGCGTAGCAGATGTCGTCGGACGGCGGGTCCTGCAGGTTCGGGAACCGCTCGCGCAGGCGCCGCACCGTCTCCATGGTCTCGTCGACCGAGAGCGTGGTCTGCGAGAGCCAGACCACCTTGTCGGGGTCCTTCACCTCGATGTGCGGCACGTCGTCGGGGCTGTTCACGAGCGTCACGTGGTCGGGCGCCTCGCCTGCGGTGCCCTCGACCTCCTCGTGGCCCTCGTGGCCGATGAGCAGGATCTCGTAGTCGTCGCGCGCGAAGCGCACGGCCTCGCGGTGCACCTTGGTGACCAGCGGACAGGTCGCGTCGATCGCGTGGAGGCCGCGGTCGGCGGCCGCGCCCACGACGGCCGGCGAGACGCCGTGCGCGCTGAAGACGATGTGCTCGCCCTCGGGAACCTCGTCGACCTCCTCGACGAAGATCGCGCCCTGCTTCTCGAGCTCGGTGACGACGTGGATGTTGTGCACGATCTGCTTGCGCACGTACACCGGCGCGCCGTAGTGCTCGAGCGCCTTCTCGACCGCGATCACGGCCCGGTCGACGCCCGCGCAGTACCCTCTCGGGGCGGCGAGCAGCACCTTCTTCGAGCCGGCGACCGGGGTATCCTTGAGCCGCCCGCGCACCGCGGGAACGCGGGGCATGCCGAGGCTGACTCGGGGGGCATCCGTGGTGATCGTCACCCCGCCAGTCTACGGGCCGCCACCTGGGCACCGGCCCGAGAGGAGACCATGACCGACGCCCCCTCGACGCGCGATGCACCGTGGCCCGTCGCCCTGCTCTCCGAGAAGCTGCGCGGCTACATCGACCGACTCGGCACCGCGTGGGTCGAGGGCGAGGTCACCCAGTGGGGCGTCTCGAACGGCAACGTCTACGGGAAGCTCAAGGACCTCGACCGGGATGCCACGCTGAGCTTCACGCTCTGGTCGTCGGTGCGCGCGCGCCTCACCGAGGAGTTCGCGCAGGGCGACCGGGTCGTCGCGCTCGTGAAGCCGAACTGGTGGGTCAAGGGCGGGTCGCTCACCATGCAGGTCTACGAGCTGCGCCACGTCGGGCTCGGCGACCTGCTCGAGCGCCTCGAGCGCCTGCGCGCCCAGCTCGCCGCCGAGGGACTGTTCGACCCGGCGCGCAAGCGTCCACTGCCCTTCCTGCCGCATCGCATCGGGCTCGTCACCGGCCGCGACAGCGACGCCGAGCAGGACGTGCTGCGCAACGCCCGCCTGCGCTGGCCGTCGGTCGACTTCCGCGTCGAGTACGCGGCCGTGCAGGGCGACCGCACCGCCCGCGAGGTGAGCCGCGCGATCGAGCTCCTCGACGCCGACCCCGAGGTCGACGTCATCATCGTCGCGCGCGGCGGCGGCGACTTCCAGAACCTGCTCGGCTTCAGCGACGAGCGCGTGCTGCGCGCCGCGGCGGCCGCGACCACGCCCATCGTGAGCGCGATCGGGCACGAGGCCGACCGGCCGCTGCTCGACGAGGTGGCCGACCTGCGGGCATCGACACCGACGGATGCGGCCAAGCGCGTGGTCCCCGACGTGGCCGACGAACTGGCCCGCGTCCGACAGGCCCGCGCGCGCATCGGCGCACGCATGGCGCACCTGGTCGCCGCCGAGGTCGACCGCATCGGCCAGCTGCGCTCGCGCCCCGTGCTCGCCGACCCGCGCACCATGGTCGACGCGCGCGCCGAGGAGATCACCCGCTGGGTCGCGCGCGGCAGCGACCTCGCCGAGCGGGCCATCGAACGCGCCGGCGTCGCGACCGACCAGCTGCACGCGCGCCTGCGCGCGCTCTCGCCCCAGGCGACGCTCGACCGCGGCTACGCCATCGTGCAGCGCGCCGACGGACGCGTCGTGCGCGAGCCCGCCGACGCCCCCACGGGCGACGAGGTGCTCGTGGCCCTGCCCGTCGGCTCGATCCGCGCCGAGTCGCTCGGCCCGGGCGACCGCGAGGGCGACGCCCCGCCCGCCGAGCACGCAGGAAGCGCCGAATAGAATGGACCCCATGCCCACGCACGACGACATCGCCGAGCTCAGCTACGAGCAGGCGCGCGACGAGCTCGTCCGCGTCGTCGGCGAGCTCGAGCAGGGCGCGCCCACGCTCGAGCACTCGCTCCAGCTCTGGGAGCGCGGCGAGGCGCTCGCCGCCCGCTGCGAGGAGTGGCTCGTCGGCGCGCGCGCACGCCTGGAGGCCGCGCGCACCGGCTCCGGGGCATCCGCCGCCCCCGACCGCGGAGCCGAGGCCTGATGGCCCGCGGACCCCGCGTGGTCGCCGAACTCGGCCGGCCCGAGACGCCCGACGAGACCGCCGCGCGCAAGGCGCAGGGCGCGGCCGACCGCCGACGCCGGCAGACGGTCGGGAACCTGATCGGCTCGCTGCTCGCGTCGCTCGCGGTCATGGCCGTCATCGTGCTGATCGTGCCCCGCAGCGACACCCCGATCGAGCCCGACGTCGACGTGGCTTCCGTCGCCGAGCAGGCCGCGATCGCGACCTCCGAAACGCTCGCCGTGCCGGAGCTGCCCGAGGGCTGGCGCGCGAACGCCGCCGAGCTGCGCACGAGCGGCGCCGACGGCGTCACGAGCTGGTACGTCGGGTACCTCACGCCGAGCGACGAGTACATCGGCATGTACCAGGCGTTCGACGCGAACCCGACCTGGGTCGCCGAGACCCTCGAGCGCACGCTCGCGGCCGGCGTCACCGACATCGCCGGCGTCGAGTGGACCGTGTACGACAACCGCGACATGGTCGACGACGTCGGCAACGCCCGCTACGGCCTCGCCACCGAGGCGGGCGGCAGCACCTTCGTGCTGCTCGGCACCGCGACCGACGACGAGTTCCAGGCGCTCGCCACCGAGATCGCCCCCGCGGTGATCGCCAACCAGCCCTGATCGCCACCCGACACCGCACCACCGCGCACCCGCCCGCCCCCTCGAGAACGGACCCGCAGATGGCCCGCACCGACTCCCCCTTCCTCCCGGTCTCGCCCCGCGACACCTGGATCGCGCTGCGCGACGGCAACCGCCGCTTCGTCGCCGGCACCCCGGAGCACCCGCACCAGGACGTCGAGCACCGCGCCGCGCTCTCGCAGGGCCAGCGCCCGCTGGTCGCGATCTTCGGCTGCGCCGACTCGCGCCTGTCGGCCGAGATCATCTTCGACGTGGGGCTCGGTGATGCCTTCGTGGTGCGCAACGCGGGCCAGGTCGTGTCCACCGACGTGCTCGGCTCGCTCGAGTACGCGGTCGGCGTGCTCGGCGTGCCGCTCATCCTCGTACTCGGCCACGACGCGTGCGGCGCGGTGCAGGCCGCCATCGACTCGCAGGCCGCCGACGCCGACCCGCTGCCGCCGAACATCCAGACGGTCGTCGACCGCATCGTGCCCGCGGTCCGCAGGGTCGCGGGGGTGGGGGCGGATGCCCCGGTGCAGCCGTCGCACGTCGACGCGGGGTTCGTCGGCCGCGAGCACCTGCGCGACACCGTCTCCGAGATGATCGAGCGCTCCGAGTTGATCAGCGCCGCGATCGCGGAAGGTACGCTTGCTGTCGTCGGAGCGAACTACCGGCTCATGGAGGGCCGGGTCGAGACCGACGTCGTCGTCGGCCAGCTCTGAGCGGACGACGACACCCCCGCCGGGCGGCGACCCGGCACGCCGACGAAAGGGACGCACACACCGTGGTGGACAACCAGGCCGAGTACCGGATCGAGCACGACACGATGGGCGAGGTGCGGGTTCCCGCGTACGCCCTCTACCGCGCGCAGACGCAGCGGGCGGTCGAGAACTTCCCGATCTCGGGCGCGACGCTCGAGTCCGCGCAGATCGCGGCGCTCGCCCGCATCAAGAAGGCCGCAGCGCTCGCCAACGCCGAGCTGGGCGTGCTCGACCGTGCCGTCGCCGACGCGATCGCCGGCGCGGCCGACGAGGTCATCTCGGGCCGCCACGACGCGCACTTCCCGGTCGACGTGTACCAGACCGGCTCGGGCACGTCGTCGAACATGAACATGAACGAGGTGCTCGCGACCATCGCGACCGAGCGCCTCGGCTCGCCCGTGCACCCGAACGACCACGTCAACGCGTCGCAGTCGTCGAACGACGTCTTCCCGACCTCGGTGCACATCGCCGTCACGAGCGCACTCATCGACGACCTCATCCCCTCGCTCGACCACCTCGCGGTCGCGCTCGAGGCCAAGGCCGAGCTCTGGGCGAACGAGGTCAAGTCGGGCCGCACGCACCTCATGGACGCCACCCCCGTGACCCTCGGCCAGGAGTTCGGCGGCTACGCCAGGCAGCTGCGCCTCGGCATCGAGCGCGTGCAGTCGGCGCTCCCCCGCGTGGCCGAGGTGCCGCTCGGCGGCACCGCCACGGGCACCGGCATCAACACCCCCGCCGGGTTCCCGCAGCGCGTGATCGCGATCCTCCAGGAGGAGACCGAACTGCCGATCACCGAGGCGCTCGACCACTTCGAGGCGCAGGCGAACCGCGACGGGCTGGTCGAGGCATCCGGGGCCCTCCGCACCATCGCCGTGAGCCTCACCAAGATCTGCAACGACCTGCGCTGGATGGGCTCGGGCCCGAACACCGGCCTCGGCGAGCTGCACATCCCCGACCTGCAGCCCGGCTCGTCGATCATGCCCGGCAAGGTCAACCCGGTCGTACCCGAGGCCGTGCTCATGGTCGCCTCGCGCGTGGTCGGCAACGACGCGTCGATCGCCTGGTCCGGGGCATCCGGCTCGTTCGAGCTGAACGTGCAGATCCCCGTGATGGGCACCGCGCTGCTCGAGTCGATCCGCCTGCTCTCGAACGCGGTGCGGGTGCTGGCCGACAAGACCGTCGACGGACTCGAGGCGAACACCGAGCGCACGAGCGCGCTGGCCGGCATGTCGCCCTCGATCGTGACGCCGCTCAACAAGGTCATCGGCTACGAGGCCGCCGCGAAGATCGCCAAGCACTCGGTCGCCAAGGGCATCACGGTGCGCGAGGCCGTGCTCGACCTCGGCTACGTCGAGCGGGGCGAGGTCACCGAGGAGCAGCTCGATGCCGCCCTCGACCTGCTGAAGATGACCCGCCCGCCGCAGGCGTAGCCAGCGCCCCACGAACGACCGAGGCGCCCCCGCGATCCGATCGCGGGGCGCCTCGAACGTGTCGCGGGTCAGTGCACCTCGTAGCCGTCGAGCATCTCCGCCACGAGCGCGGCGATCGCCGAGCGCTCCGAGCGGGTCAGGGTGACATGGCCGAAGAGCGGATGCCCCTTGAGCGTCTCGATCACTGAGGCGATGCCGTCGTGCCGGCCCACGCGCAGGTTGTCGCGCTGGGCGACGTCGTGCGTGAGCACCACGCGCGAGTTCTGGCCGATGCGCGAGAGCATCGTGAGCAGCACGTTGCGCTCGAGCGACTGCGCCTCGTCGACGATCACGAACGCGTCGTGCAGCGAACGGCCGCGGATGTGCGTGAGCGGCAGCACCTCGAGGATGCCCCGATCGACGACCTCGTCGAGCACGTTCTGCGAGACGAGCGCGCCGAGCGTGTCGAACACCGCCTGGCCCCAGGGGTTCATCTTCTCGCCCTGGTCGCCCGGCAGGTAGCCGAGTTCCTGGCCGCCGACGGCGTACAGCGGGCGGAAGACCATGATCTTCTTGTGCTGCTGGCGCTCCAGCACCGCCTCGAGGCCCGCGCAGAGCGCGAGCGCCGACTTGCCGGTGCCGGCGCGTCCGCCGAGCGAGAGGATGCCGACCTCGGGGTCGAGCAGCAGGTCGATCGCGAGGCGCTGCTCGGCCGACCGGCCGTGCACGCCGAACACGTCGCGGTCGCCGCGCACGAGCCGCATGGTGCGCTCGCCCACGACGCGTGCGAGCGCGGAGCCGCGTTCCGACTGCACGACGAGCCCGGTGTTCGTCGGCAGGCCCTGCACGAGGTCGCTGTCGAGGGTCTCGTGCTCGTAGAGCGACGCCATGTCGTCGCCGCCGAGCGCGATCTCCGACATGCCCGTCCAGCCCGAGTCGATGGCCAGCTCGTGGCGGTACTCCTCCGCGTCGATGCCGATCGAGGCGGCCTTGACGCGCAGCGGGAGGTCCTTCGAGACGACCGTGACGGCCACGCCGTCGTTGGCCAGGTTCATCGCGCACGCCAGGATGCGCGAGTCGTTGTCGCCGAGCCGCATGCCGCTCGGCAGCACAGCGGGGTTGGAGTGGTTCAGCTCCACGCGGAGCGAGCCGCCGTCGCCGACCGGGATGGGGAAGTCCAACCGCTCGTGCTCGACGCGCAGCTCGTCGAGGATGCGCAGCGCCTGCCGGGCGAAGTAGCCGATCTCCGGGTCGTGGCGCTTGGCCTCGAGCTCGGTGATGACGACCACCGGCAGGATGACCGCGTGCTCCGCGAAGCGGAACAGCGCCTTGGGATCGGACAGCAGGACGGACGTGTCGAGCACGTATGAACGTTCCGCCTGCGGGATCTTCGCGGCGGGGGCCCGATGGGCCTCGCTCGCCGGCTGGTTGGTGGACTTCGGTGTTTCGAGTGAGGTCACAACCGCTCCCACTCCGAGCTACCGCTCGGCTCTTGCGAGCCGGCCACGCAGCTTCGGTTCGAGTCGTACGCGGCCGCCTCGACCAGGCGCCTTGCCTGATGCTCCGACGGTACGTCCGGCAACCGACATGGCGGGTAACCGACACGCGGAACGAAACGCGACCGACACGAGATCGTCGCCTGCGCGTTGCCTGTCGGTCGGAAGCGGACCGAGCCGGATCAGTACCCGGTCGTGGAGAACGACACGAACGCCGCTCGCAGCATCTCCAGGGTCTCCCGGGTCGTGCCCGCGTGCACCGACAGGCGCACGGTGCCCCCGCGCGTGGTCGACGTGATGCCGTGGTTGTACAGTGCCGCGGTCAGCGCGCTGAGTCGCTCGGGCTCGGGCTCCAGCACCACGATGCCGGCGCGCTCCCGCTCGTCGCGCGACGACGCGAGCGGCACCGCGAAGTCGTCGGCAAGGTCGATGACGTCGCTCACGTTGCGCGCGACCGCCGCGGCGATCTCGGCGACGCCGACCTCGGCGATCTCCTCGAGCGCGACGGCGAGGCGCGACTCCGCGATCGGGTCGGGCACCGAGGTGCGGTAGGCACGGGCATCCGGAGCCGGCGGCGGCACCTCGCCCCAGACCTCGGTCTCCTCGGTGCCGGTGTAGCCCGAGAAGACCGGCACGAGCAGGTCGACCGCGCGCTCCGACAGCGCGAGGAACCCGGTGCTCCACCCGGCCCGGCACCACTTCTGCCCGCCCGACGCGATGACGTCGACGTGCTCCCACGGCGCGTCCACGATGCCGAAGCCCTGGATGGCGTCGACGATGAGCAGGCGGTCGCCGATGACCTGGCGGATGCCCTCGAGATCGGCGACGTACCCGGTGCGCGAGTCGACCAGGCTGACCGCGACGGCGACCGTGTTGTCGGCGAGCTGCCGCCGGATCTGCCCCGGCGTGACGCGTCCGTGGTCGGTCTCCAGCCACGTCGGCTGCACGGTGTGCAGCGCCTCCTGCGCGCGCACCGCCGCGAGCGGCAGGCTCGGGAACTCGTCGGGCGAGAGCAGCACGTTCCCGGTCAGCCCGAACATGGCGTGCAGCAGGCCCGAGGTCGTGTTGGGCTGGAACGCGATGCGGTCGACGTCGAACCCGGTCAGCGCCGACACCGCGGTGCGCAGCCGGAGGTCCTGCTCGGCGAGCACGTCGAGGCTGCCGTGCCGCACCCGTCGGAGGAAGTCGGCGAAGACGTTGCCCTCCTCGAGCACCGCCCGCGACAGCGGCCCGGTGCGCGCGTAGTCCAGGTAGCCGGGCTCCTCGTCGAACCCGTCGATGAAGCGGTCGAGACTCACGTGGCCTCACCTCCGCGGCTCATTCTGGCAGAGGCGCCCGACGCCGTGCGGGCCTCATCCACCGAACCGACGGTGCCTGCTCGAGAAGTCGCGCACCGCGCGCAGGAAGTCGACGCGCCGGAGGTCGGGCCCCAGCGCCTCGACGAAGTAGAACTCGCTGTGCGCGGCCTGCCACAGCATGAAGTCGCTCAGCCGCTGCTCACCCGACGTGCGGATCACGAGGTCGGGGTCGGGCTGGCCGCCCGTGTACAGGTGCTCGCCGATGAGGTCGGGCGTGAGCGACTCCGCCAGGTCTTCGAGGCTCCGGCCCTCGGCGTGATGGGAGGCCACGATCGAGCGCATCGCGTCGGTGATCTCCCGACGGCCGCCGTAGCCGACCGCGAGGTTCACGTGCAGCCCGGTGCGGCCCGCGGTGCGCGCCTCCGCGGCCTCGAGCGCTGCGACCAGCGGCTCGGGCAGCCCCTCGCGGGAGCCGACGTGCTGCACGCGCCAGTCGCGGTAGCGCGACAGCTCGTCGGCGAGGTCGGCGATGATCTCGACCAGGTCGGAGAGCTCGGAGTCGGAGCGGTTGCCGAGGTTGTCGGCCGAGAGCAGGTAGAGGGTGACGACCCGGATGCCCAGGTCGTCGCACCACTCGAGGAACTCGCGCATCTTCGCGGCGCCCGCGCGGTGCCCGTGCGCCGCGGTCTCGTAGCCCAGCTGCTTCGCCCAGCGGCGGTTGCCGTCGATGATCATCGCCACGTGGTGCGGCAGCGTCATCGCCTCGAGCTCGCGCTGCAGTCGATTCGCATACAACCGGTAGAGGATGCCGCGGCCGGTGGATCGTTCCCGCTTCTGCACGGTGACTACCGTACTCCGGCGCCGGCGAGCGTCGTGGCCGCACCGATGCACTCCACACTCCCAGCTTCGCGGCATACGTGCTGTCCTACGCTGGCTGCATGACCCCGCGCAGCACCGCCAGACCAGAAGACGTCGCCGCGCACCTCGGCCACCCGGTCGCGGAGCTGGACGAGTCCGACCGCGCGGTCGCCGCCGACGAGCGCCGCGACCCGCACCTGCCGAACATCCCGCTGCTGGATGCGTCGGTCGCGAACCCGGCGGAGGTCCGTCCCACCTGGCGCGGCTGGATCCACGCCGGCACCTTCCCGATCGCGATCGCCGCGGGCATCGTGCTCATCACGCTCGCCGAGGGCGCACCCGCCAAGTGGGCGTCCGCGGTGTTCATGCTCACGTCGCTGCTGCTGTTCGGCAACTCCGCGCTGTACCACCGGTTCGACTGGTCACCCAAGGTCAAGGTGATCCTGAAGCGCATCGACCACGCCAACATCTTCCTGCTCATCGCGGGCACCTACACGCCGCTCGCGATCCTGGCGCTGCCGCCCGAGAAGGGCTGGCTGCTGCTCGGCATCGTCTGGGGCGGAGCCCTGCTCGGCATCGGCTTCCGCGTGTTCTGGATCAACGCACCGCGCTGGCTCTACGTGCCCATCTACGTGCTGCTCGGCTGGGCCGCGATGATGTACATCGTCGACCTCGTCAACGCGAACGTCGCGATGATGGTGCTCGTGTGCGTCGGCGGCGTGCTCTACACCGCCGGTGCCGTGGTCTACGCGATCAAGAAGCCGAACCCGTGGCCGGGCCACTTCGGCTTCCACGAGATCTTCCACGTGTGCACCGTGCTGGCGTTCCTCTGCCACTGGACGGCGACCCTGCTGATCGCGCTCGCACCCGCCTACCACGCGGGCTGAGTTCGCCCGGCGACCCGAGCGCGACGGCGTCAGCCGCGCGGCTCGTCGGGTCGTTCGGACGGCGCCTCGTCCGGGGCATCCGTCGCCTCGCCCTGCTCCCCCGCGTTGGCCGCGGCCTCCGCCTCGGCCGCGAGCTGCTCGGCCTCGAGGCGCTCGCGGATCTCGCCGCGGTAGTTGGTGCGGCGGATGCGGCGGACCATGTCGAGCACCAGCAGGATGACCGCGAGCATCAGCACGAAGATCGCGATGAAGCCGAGCGGGCCGGGCGTCACCGAATCGGGATCGAACTCCTCCTCGGCCGTGCGGACGAGGAGCACCGCGACGGCGGAGAACGGCATGGAGGATCCTTCGAACTGGCGGAGATTAGGCTGTCTCCAGCGTAATCGATGGAAGGGAGCGCACGTGGCCGACGACGTGCTCGCCGAACGGTACGGGCGCACCCGATCGTCGAGGCGGCGGGAGCGCACGATCCTCATCACGGTCGCCGCGGTGTTCGCCGTCGTGTTCGTCGCGTGGGTCGTCTGGGCTGGCCTCGACGGCACGCGCCCCACCCTCGAGGTGAAGGACACCGGCCACCGCCTCCTCACGGACCAGCGGGCGGTCGAGGTGCGCTTCGACCTCTCGGCGCCGGTCGGCAGCGACACCGCCTGCGTGGTGCAGGCGCTCAACGAGGAGTTCGTCGTCGTGGGCTGGAAGGTCATCGAGATCCCGGCGTCCGACGAGTACACCCGCACCTTCACCGAGACCGTCCGCACGGCGCAGGAGGCCAACACCGGTTTGATCTACCGGTGCTGGCTGACCTAGAATCAATGATTCGCCCCGACAGTCGTCGGGGCGCGACGTGTATCTGGAGGAGAACCATGGCGCAGGACGCTACGGTCACCTGGCTCACCCAGGACGCCTACGACCGCCTGGCCGGCGAGCTCGAGCACCTCAGCACCGCCGGTCGCGACGAGATCGCGAAGCGGATCGAGGCGGCCCGTGAGGAGGGCGACCTCAAGGAGAACGGCGGCTACCACGCCGCGAAGGACGAGCAGGGCAAGCAGGAGGCGCGCATTCGGCAGCTCACCGCGCTGCTCCGCAGCGCGCAGGTCGGCGATGCCCCCGAGTCGCACGGCGTCGTCGAGGCCGGCACGGTCGTCACCGCCACCATCGCGGGCGACGCCGAGACCTTCCTCGTCGGCAACCGCGAGATCGCGGGCGATTCCGAGCTCGACGTGTACAGCCCGCAGAGCCCGCTCGGCGAGGCGATCATCGGCCTCAAGGTCGGCGAGTCGACGACGTACGCCGCCCCCAACGGGCGCGAGATCACGGTCAAGGTCACCGAGGTGGCCACCTGGGACGGCAAGTAGGCCCGACCGAACGACGACGACGCCCCCGCCACGATGGCGGGGGCGTCGTTCGTCTGTCGTGCTACTCGCCGACGACCGGGTCGTAGCCGGCGTCGCGCAGGATGCGCAGCACGTGCGCGCTGTGGTCGGGCCCACGGGTCTCGACCGACATCTTCAGCGCGACCTCGGTGATCATCAGGTCGGAGCCGTGCCGGGTGTGCAGCACCTCGACCACGTTCGCGTTCGCCTCGGCGATGAGCTCGGAGATGCGCGCGAGCTGCCCCGGGCGGTCGGGCAGGCCGATCGTGAGGGTCAGGTAGCGGCCGGATGCCGCGAGGCCGTGCGCGACCACCCGCTGCATGAGCAGCGGGTCGATGTTGCCGCCCGACAGCAGCGCGACCGTCGGGCCGGAGCCCGTCACCTGGCCCGAGAGGATCGCCGCGACCGAGACCGCGCCCGCGGGCTCGACCACGAGCTTGGCCCGCTCGAGCAGCACCAGCAGGGCGCGCGCGATGTCGTCGTCGGACACCGTGACGACCTCGTCGACCGTCTCGCGGATGATGTCGAAGTTCAGCGTGCCCGGGCGGTACACCGCGATGCCGTCGGCGATGGTCGGCACGACCGGCACCGACGTCGGCGTGCCGGCGGCGAGCGACGGCACGTACGGGGCGGCGTTGCGGGCCTGCACGCCCACGACGCGGAGCGTGCGGCCGAGCTGCGCGGCGCGCTGCTTCGCGGCGCTCGCGATGCCCGAGGCGAGCCCGCCGCCGCCGATCGGCACGATGATGGTCTCGACGTCGGGCGCCTGCTCGAGGATCTCGAGGCCGAGCGTGCCCTGGCCGGCGATCACGTCGGGATGGTCGTACGGCGGGATGACGACCGCGCCCGTCTCCTCGGCGAACGCGGAGGCCGCGGCGAGCGTCTCGGCGATCTCGCCGCCCTCGAGCACGACGTCGGCGCCGTACGCGCGCGTCGCCTCGAGCTTGGGCAGGGCGACCCCGACGGGCATGAAGATGGTCGCGCGGATGCCCAGCTCGCGCGCGGCGTAGGCGACGCCCTGCGCGTGGTTGCCCGCCGATGCGGCCACGACGCCGCGCGCCTGCTCCTCGGCGCTCAGCTGCGAGATGCGGTGGTACGCGCCGCGGAGCTTGTACGACCCCGTGCGCTGCAGGTTCTCGCACTTCAAGTGCACGGGCACGCCGAGGCGCGTGGCGAGGAAGCGCGAGGTCTCCATCGGCGTGCGACGTGCGACCGCGGCCACGTTCGCCGCGGCGGCCTCGAACGCGGAGAGGTCGGGGCCCGGGAAGCGCAGCTCCGAGGCATCCGCTCGCTGTTCGTGCTGTTCGTCGGCGCTGGCCGGGCCGTCGCGATGGTCGACGGGCATGGTCATGTCGTGTTCCGCTTCCTTCGTGAGAATCCCCGCACCTCCTGCGGCACCGTCGTCCACAGCGGCGACCGGATCGTGGCCGGCGGGGGAGCCTGATTCTTCCACACGCCGCTGGACACGTAGAGGATCATGACGTTCGCCACCGCCGCGATCGGCACCGCGAACAGCGCGCCGGGGATGCCCGCGAGGAGCGACCCCGTGGCGACCGCAACCACCACGCCGAGCGGATGCACCTTGACGGCCGTGCCCATGATGAGCGGCTGCAGCACGTGGCCCTCGATCTGCTGCACGAGCAGCACGACGCCCAGCATGAGCAGCGCGATGACCCAGCCGTTGAAGACCAGTGCCACGAACACCGCGAGCGCGCCGGTCACGATCGCGCCGACGAACGGCACGAACGAGCCGAGGAAGACCAGGATGCCGATGGGGATCGCCAGCGGCACGCCGAGCAGGAACGCGCCGGTCGCGATGCCGATCGCATCGATCGTCGCGACCAGGATCTGCACGCGGACGAAATTGCGCAGCGTCGACCACCCAGCCTCCCCGGCGCCGTTGATGGCGGCGCGAGACCGTCGCGGCATGACGCTGACCAGCCAGTTCCAGATGCCGCGGCCGTCGATCAGGATGAACAGCGTCGCGAACAACGCGAGCAGCATGCCGGCGATGAAGTGGCCGAGGGTGCTGCCGACCGAGAGCGCCCCGGAGATGAAGATGCCGCTGTCGGCCTGGATCGTCTCGAAGATCTGCGCGATGAAGTCGTCGACCTGCGCCTGGGTGATGTGCAGCGGGCCGTCGAGCAGCCACGTCTGCAGGTCCTCCCACGCGACCAGGGTCTGCGCCTCGAGTTCGCCGTAGGCGCGCACGATCTGGCTGATGCCGAGGGTGAGCAGGCCCGCGACGGCGGCGATCGTGCCGAGCATCGCGACCGTGACCGCGAGCCACTTGGGCCAGCGGTGGTGCATGAGCCACTTCACGAAGGGCACGAGCAGCGCACCGAGCAGCACCGCGACGAGCAGCGGGATGACGATCAGGCGCAGCTGGATGATCAGGAAGATGACGACGGCGAGCACCGCGCCGACGAGCAGGAGGCGCCACGACCAGGCGGCCGCGAGGCGCATGGCGGGCGGGATCGACTCCTCGATCTCCGGTGGCTCGGGAGCATCCGCGTCGCGCTTGCGACCGAACATGGACCCCCACCGGCTTCCCCGCGAATCCGCCATCGCCCCAGTCTATGGTCGGTGCATGTCGTGTGCCGCATGCGGCGGACCCCCGATGTGGGCGGGCACCGGTAGCGTCGCAGGCATCATGGTCGATCAGGTCTCCCCCGCGCTCGCCCGCCGCATCGCGCTCGCTGCGCAGGGCTTCGGCCGGCCGCATCCGCCGGCGCCCGGCATCCGTCAGGTCCGCGGGGTCGTCGACCGCCTCGGGCTCCTGCAGATCGACTCGGTGAACGTGTTCGAGCGCAGCCACTACCTGCCCGCGCTCAGCAGGCTGGGGCCGTACGACCGCGCCGACCTCGATCGTCTCTCGTACGGTCGTCGCGGCCGGTTCGTCGAGTACTGGGCGCACCAGGCTGCGTTCGTGCCGCGCGAACTGTGGCCGCTGTTCGGGTTCCGGCGCGCCGCGTACCTCGCGAAGGGCAGCGACTGGGGCGGCTACGTGACCGAGAACCGGTCGCTCGCGTCGTGGCTCGTCGACGAGCTGCGGGCGAACGGGCCGATGCGCGCGAGCGAGATCGAGCACGACGCGAACGAGCGGCGCGGGCCGTGGTGGGGCTGGTCCGACGTCAAGCGCACGCTCGAGTGGATGTTCCGCACCGGCGAGGTCGTGTGCGTCGAGCGCGTGCGGTTCGAGCGCGTCTACGCCCTGCCCGAGCAGGCACTGCCGGGCGAGCTGCTCGACGCGTCGCCGACGGAGGACGAGCAGGTGCGGGAACTGGTCGCGCTCGCGGCATCCGCCCTCGGCATCGCCACCGAAGCCGACCTGGCCGACTACTGGCGCATGCTGCGGGCGCGGGTGAAGCCCGCGATCCGCGAGCTGGAGGACACGGGCGTGCTGCTGCCGGTGTCGGTGCCGGGGTGGGGATCGAACGGGAAGCCCGGACGCGCCTGGCTGCACGCCGACGCGCGTCGCCCGCGCCGCATGGAGGCGGCCGCGCTGCTGTCGCCGTTCGACCCGGTCGCGTGGTTCCGCCCCCGCACCGAGCGAATGTTCGACTTCCACTACCGCATCGAGATCTACACGCCCGAGCCCGACCGCGTGTTCGGCTACTACTCGCTGCCGCTGCTCGTCGACGATGCCCTGGTGGGCCGCGTCGACCTCAAGGCCGACCGCAAGGCGGGCGTGCTGCGCGTGCAGTCGGCCTGGGCCGAGGCGGATGCCCCCGAGGAGACCGCCGCCCGCCTCGTGCCGCTCCTCCGAGACGCCGCCGCCTGGCAGGGCCTCGACGACATCGCGGTCGCGGGTCGCGGCACGCTCTCCCCCGCTGTGGCATCCGAGCTCGCCCGCGCGTAGCCTCCGCCCACGCCCGCCCTCGCCCCGCCCTCATCCGAGGGCGACCAGACCCGTCAATTCCCTGCGCTCTGCGCCCCGAGAGTGCAGCTTCTTGACGGGTCTCGGCCTCAACCGTGTCGGCCAGTGCCGAGACCCGTCAAGAAACTGCCGTCTGGGCCGCGAGAGCGCAGTTTTTTGACGGGTCTCAGGTCAGAACGAGCCGCCCATGGTGCGCAGGCGCTCGACCCGGTCGGGGATCGGAGGGTGCGTCGCGAAGAGGCGGTCGATGACGCCGGGCTTGATCGGGTCGGCGATCCAGAGGTGCGCCATGGACGAGCTCTGCTTGCGCATCGGCCGACCGTAGGCGCCGAGCTTCTCCAGCGCCCGCGCGAGCGCCTCGGGGTGGCGAGTGGTCATCGCCCCCGTGGCATCCGCCAGGTATTCGCGCTGACGGGAGACGGCCAACTGCACGACCGTCGCCACGATCGGCGCGATGAGCATGGCGGCGAGGCCGACGACGAAGACGATCGGGTTCTGGTTGTTGCCGCGGCCGAAGAACGCCATGCGCAGGAACATGTCGGCGATGAAGCCGACCGCGACGACGAGGCCGAACACGATCATCGAGACGCGGATGTCGTAGTTGCGCACGTGCCCGAGCTCGTGCGCCATGACGCCCTCGAGCTCGGAGTCGTCCATGATGTCGAGCAGCCCGGTGGTCGCCGCGACGATCGCGTGCTCGGGGTCGCGCCCGGTCGCGAAGGCGTTCGGCGCCGGGTCGTTGACGATGTAGACCTTCGGCATGGGCGTGCCGGTCGCGATCGACAGGTTCTCGACCGTGTTCCACAGGCGCGGGTGATCGGCCTTCGAGCGCACCTGCACGGCGCCCGACATGGAGATGGCCTGCTTGTCGGCCATGAAGTACTGGAACAGCGCGTAGCCGCCCGCGAACAGCACCGTCCAGATGAGGATGGCCCAGCTCTGGTAGACGTAGGCCGCGAGCCATCCGAGCCCGCCGATGATGGCGAGGAACAGGATGATGATGAAGACGGTGTTGCGCTTGTTCTTCGCGATCGCGCGATACATCTAGCGCCTAGAACTGCACGCGAGGGGGCTCGGCGATCGCCGCCGGCTCGTCGACCTCGAAGAACTCGCGCTCGCTGAACCCGAGGCCCCGCACGAACAGGGTGTTCGGGAAGACCTTGATCTTGGTGTTCAGCTCGCGCACGCCGCCGTTGTAGAACCGGCGGGCGGCCTGGATCTTGTCCTCGGTGTCGACGATCTCGGCCTGCAGCTGGAGGAAGTTCTGGCTCGCCTGGAGCTGCGGGTACGCCTCGGCGACGGCGAAGATCGACTTCAGCGCCTGCTGCATGTGATTCTCGGCGGCGGATGCCTCGGCCGGGCCCTGCGCGGAGAGGGTCTCCGCGCGCGCCTTGGTGACGTTCTCGAAGACGGACTTCTCGTGCGCAGCGTAGCCCTTGACCGTGTTGATCAGGTTCGGCAGCAGGTCGGCCCTGCGCTTCAGCTGCACGGTGATGTCGCTCCACGCCTCGTCCACCCGCACGTTGAGCGTGACGAGCGAGTTGTACGTCGCCCACAGGTAGATGCCGACGATGACGACCAGCGCGACGACGATGAGGACGGGGATCAGCCATTCCATGGCGAATGCTCCTTGCGACAAGGCAAACGTGCGGGATGTGCACAATCCTACTCGCCGGACTGTGCGGCACCTGTGGGATCTCCCTGATTGTGGGCGAGTTCCGAGGCAGCGGACCCCCGTCGCCGCCTCAGGCGCCCAGCACCCGGTCGAGGTAGGGGTTCGCGAACCGTCGTTCCGGGTCGAGCCGGTCGCGTACGGCGAGGAAGTCGTCGAACCGCGGGTACGACTCGCGCAGCTGTTCGGCGGTGCGGGTGTGCATCTTCCCCCAGTGCGGCCGCCCGCCGTGGGCGACCATGATCGCCTCGACGGCGGCGAAGTACTCGGTCGGGTCCTCGCGGAAGTAGCGGTGCACCGCGAGGTACCCGGTCGACCGCTGGTACGCGGTCGAGAGCCACACGTCGTCGGCCGCGGCGGCTCGCACCTCGATCGGGAAGCTCACGCGCCAGCCCCGCCGCTCGATGAGGGCGCGCACCTCGCGGAAGGCCTCGGGCACCTGCTCGAGCGGCAGCGCGTACTCCATCTCGCGGAAGCGCACGGCGCGGCGCGAGGCGTACACCCGGGCCGATCGGTCGCTCCACTCGCGGCTCGAGAGCGCGCGCTCGACGAGCTTCGCGGCGTGCGGGGTGAGGGGCGGGGCGATCCTGCTGAGCACGCTCACCGCGCCGACGGCCCCGTTGGCGAGCAGTTCGTCGTCGACGAAGCGGGCGAGCGGATGCTGCGGGGCGAGTGGTGCATCCAGTGGCATCCGCGTGTTGGTCATCGTCAGCACCCGTGATGTATGCGGGAACCAGTAGAACTCGAAGTGGTCGGCGGATGCCACGCGCTCGGACCACGACTCGAGCACGGCGTCGAGCGGCTCGGGTGCTTCCGCGGCGTGCAGCGCGAACTCGGGCACGAGGTCGAGGTCGAGCTCGACGAGCACGCCCAGCGCGCCGAGGCCGAGCCGTACGGCGGGCAGCAGTTCGGGGTGTTCCGTGGCGCTGACCGACAGCAGCTCGCCGGTGCCGGTCACGATGCGGGCGCCTGCGATGCGCGTGGCGAGCCCGCCGAAGGCGAGCCCGGTGCCGTGCGTGCCGGTGGAGGTCGCGCCGGCGATCGACTGGCGGTCGATGTCGCCCATGTTCTGCATGGCGAGGCCGTGCGGCGCCAACAGGTCGGGCAGGCGGAAGAGGCGCGTGCCCGCGCGCAGCGTGACGCGGCCGGTCGCCTCGTCGACCGCGACGAGCCCAGAGAGATCGTCGAGGTCGAGCTGCACGTCGGGCGCGACGGCGATGCCGCTGAAGCTGTGGCTCGCACCGACGGGCTTCACCCGCAGGCCGGCGCGGCCCGCGGCCTGCACGGCGCGCTGCACCGCCTCGGGGGTTGCGGGACGCTCGACCCGGTGCGGCTTCACGCGCTCGGTGCGGCCCCAGTTGCGCCAGGTGCCGCCCGATGCCGTCACAGGAACGCCTTGCCGTCGCCGCGGTAGGTCGACACGACGTCGACGACCCTGCCGCCGTGCACGACCTGGAACGCGTCGAGGTGCTCGCTCAGTTCGCCCGATTTCGCGTGGCGCAGCCAGACCCGGTCGCCGGGGCGCAGGTCGCCGGCGTCGCCGCCGATCACGGGACTCTGCACCTCGCCCGCGGCCTCCCGGCCGATGAACGAGAGCCCGGCCGGGTGCACGGGCTTCGGCAGGCGGTCCTCCCCCGGCGGGCCCGACGCGATCCAGCCGCCGCCGAGCAGCGTGGCGTGCTTGCCGTCGGGCCGGCGTACCACGTCGAGCGCGAAGGCGGATGCGGGTGCCGGCGTGAACCCGGCGTATCCGTCGAAGTAGTGCCCGGCGAACAGGCCGCTGCCCGCGGCGAGTTCCGTGACCGACGGATCGCTCGCCGTGAGCTCGAGCGAGCCGGTGCCGCCGCCGTTGACGAACCGCAGGTCGACGTGCCGCCCCACGGCGGCGACCACCGCCGCTCGACGTTCGCGGAGTTCCTCCATGGAGCGTTCGCGCATCCATCGCAGGAACCGGCCCGAGGGTCCTGCGGCGCCGTCGGCGATGCCGGCGACCTGCGCCTCGTACGCCATGAGCCCGATGAGTCGGAACCCGGGCCGCTCGGCGATGCGGGCGGCGAGCTCGCCGGCCTGCTCGGGCGTGCGGACGGGCGATCGCCGCACGCCGACGTGCCCGAGGCCGGGCGCGCGCCACGCGGCATCCAGCTCGAGGCAGACCTGCACGGTCTCGCGGCGCGAGGGGGCGAGCACCTGATCGATCAGGTCGAGCTGCTCGACCGAGTCGACCATGATCGTGATCCGACGCGCGAGCTCGGGGTCGATCGCGAGCGAGCGGATGGCCCCGCGATCGGCCGTCGGGTAGCCGACGAGCACGTCGTCGATCGTGGTCGCGAGCCACAGCCCCTCGGTCAGCGTGTAGGCCATGACGCCGGCATAGCCGGGCACGCGCAGCAGCGCCTCGATCACCGGTCGCGAGCGGATCGACTTCGACGCGACGCGGATCGGCACGCCGTTCGCGCGCCGCAGCATGTCGGCGGCGTTCCAGCGCAACGCGCCCAGGTGCAGCCCGCCGAGCGGTGCATCGAGGCCCGAGGTCGCGGCGTCGAGCTCGGCGGCGACGCGGCCGGCGTCGGGGCGGGGGCCGACGGCGTCGGGGCGGGGTGCGAGGTCGAGGGTCACGTGGTGGCTCCTGGGTCGGGATCGGAGTCGGCGGGATCGGGGCGCTCGGCGGCGTCGGGAGACTCGGTGGCGTCGGGCGTGGCATCGGAGACAGTCGCGGGCACTGCCTCGCGGCCGATCGTCTCGGCGAGCAGGTCGATCGCGGCCTCGGCGGCCGCGTCGTCCCGCGTGACGAGCCAGGTCATGGTGATGCCGTCGGTCATGGCGACGAGCAGGCCCGCGATGTCGCGCACCGGCCGGCGCCAGCGCACGCCCGCGCGTGCGGCCGCGGCGTCGAGGGACGCCTCGGCGAGGTCGTGGTAGCGCTGGTACTGGCGCCGGGCCACGTCGTGGCGTTCGGGGTCGCGCAGCGCGTGCTGGGTGAGCTCGAGCATCGCCTGCTCGGCGTCGGGGTCGCCACGCAGGTGGTCGAGGTAGCGCCGCAGCCCGAGGCGCACCACGTCGCCGACGTCGGTGCCGGGGAGCTCGTCGACGAGCAGGGCCGCCCCCTCGGCGCCGACGACGTGCTCGATGAGTGCGTCGACGAGTTCGTCGCGCGAGTCGAACGCGTAGTGGAAGCTGGCGAGCGACATGCCCGCCTCGGCGACGATCGCGCGCGTGGTGGCCTGCGCGAGTCCTCGGCGCGCGACCACGCGCAGCGCGGCGCGCACGAGCGCCTCGCGCCGATCGGCGGCGGACATGCGTGGCATCCGGCCTCCCCTGGCCCGACTCTGGACTGGGTCAGTTGACCCAGTTTCGCCCAGTATGCCGCAATGCGGCGTCACGGTGCGACGACGATCCACACGGGTGCGAGAATCGTAGTCGGGGGACGCATGCCGGTCGAGAGGCGCCGCATCGCGGCCGATACGGCCGCGCGCTCCGGCGTGCCCGGCGCCGACCGGCCCCGACGCCGAAGACGCACCGTGGGCGCGGCGCTCGCCCTCACCTTCGCCGCACTGTTCGGCGCCGCCGCGCTGGTCTCCGCACCGGCATCGGCAGCTCCGACGGCCCCGACCGCTCCCCCGGGTCTCGCCCCGGTCATCCAGTCGCCGGCCGACGGCGCGCTCGTGCTGGCGCGCACCGTCGACGTCTCCGGCACCCGGCCCGCGGGCGCCGAGGTGACGGTCTCCAACCCCGCCGGCGGCGGGCCGCTCTGCGTGGTCGCCGCCGAAGCCTCGCGCGACTGGAGCTGCCGGGTGACCCTGCCCGACGGCCCGAGCGTGCCGATCCGCGCCACGGCCGAATCCGCAGGCGGCACCGCCACCGAACAGATCACGGTCGCCGTGCTCGGCCCGCCGTTCGTACGGGTTCCCGACGGCGCGACCGACGGCACGGTCGCGGGCCTCGCGTACCCCGGTGCGGAGGTACGGGTCGTCGACGACACGGGCGGTGCGTGCGCCGCGACGGCGGACGCCTCGCGCGAGTGGTCGTGCATCCTCTCGGGCGGCAGCGGCGCCGAGCGGCGGGTGCGGGCCACCCAGTCCACCGGGTTCAGCGCCCCGTCGCGGTCCGCGCCGAGCGCATCCCTGACCATCAGCGTCGACCGCGCCGCACCCGCCGCACCGTTCGTGCGCACCCCGCGCGACGGCGCGCGACTCGACACGGGCGCGGCGACCGCGCGCGGCGTCGGCGAACCCGGCGCCGAGGTCGCGATCTACGAGGCCGGCGAACTGCTCTGCACGGCGACCGTCGGCTCGGACGGCGCGTGGACCTGCGCCATCAGCGCGCTCGGCGCAGGCTCGCACGTGCTCACGACGCTGCAGACCGACTCGGTGGGCAACATCAGCAACCCGACCGCGATCACGGTGCTCGTCGGCGAGACGGCCGCGGGCGGCGACGCCGGCGATGACGAAGCGGATGCCCCGGGCGGCACGTCCGAGCGCACGGGCGCGGGCTCGGGGTCGGGCGCCGATCCGGCCGAGGGAAGCGACGACCGCGATACGGACGGCACCGGGGGCTCGTCGTCGGAGTCCGCCGACGGCACGGCCGGCACGGTCGAGGCCGGCGCAGCCGGCGACTGGTCGCGCGCGACCGGCCTCACGACCGCGGTGCCGGGCGTCGCCACGGCGTCGACGCTGCCCTGGATCGGCGCCCTCGTCGCCGCGCTCGTCGCGATCGTCGCCGTGGCCCTGCCGGCGCGGCTCATCCCCGCGCGTGCCGGGGCGGCGAGCGCGGCGCTCCACCCGTCGGGCCGCAACCGTGCCGCGGCCGAGTTCGACCGTACGCCGACCGTGCCGATCGGCCGCCGCACGGCGATCGCCCTCGCCGTCTCCGCGGCATCCCTGCTCGCCCTCATCACGACACCGGTCGCCGCGCTCGGGACGGCGTTGCGGACGCTGCTCGCGATCGGCGTCGCCCTCGCGATCGTCAACGTCGTGGCATCCGTGCTGCCCGCCGTGCTGATGCGCCGGGTGCCGACCGCTCAGGCGCGCGCGGTCGCCGCACCGTGGGGCATCGTGCTCGTCGCCGTCGCGTCGTTCGCGGCCCGCGTCGTCGGGTTCGATGCGGTCGTGCTGTTCGGCGTGGTCACGCGCGTGCGCTTCGACGGCCAGTCGCCGGCCGTCGTGCGCGGACGCGTCGCCGTACTGCGCATCACCGGCCTGCTGCTGCTCGCGCTGGGCACGTGGGCGGGCCTGCAGGTCGCGCCCGCCGCCGACGACTTCGCACACACGCTCGTCGCCGAGGTGCTCACGGTCATCACGCTCTCGGCCGCCACGTCGGCCGCCGCGCTGCTCGTGCCGCTGCCGCACACGGCGGGCCGCGCGATCATGAACCGCTCGCCGATCGCGTGGGCGCTCCTCGCACTGGCTGCGGGCGTGCTGGTCGCACTGCTCGTCTCGGCACGGTACGCCCAGTCCGCCCTGCCGGTGCTCGCACCCGCGCTCGCGGCCGGCCTCGCGGTGATCGCGGCAGTCGCCGTGGCGGTACGACTGCGCCGCTGGCTCGCGGCCCGGCGCGACGCGGAGGCCACCGCCGGCCGATAGGCTCGACCCATGCGACTCGGGGTGCTCGACGTGGGCTCCAACACCGTTCACCTGCTCGTGGTCGATGCCCATCGCGGCGCCGCACCGGTACCGAGCGCCTCGCACAAGTCGGTGCTCCGGCTCATGCGCTACCTCGGCGACGACGGGGCGATCAGCGACGAGGGCATCGACGCGATCCTCACCGCGATCCGCGGCGCGGTCGCGACCGCCGAGGAGGCGGGCGTCGAGGAGATGCTGCCGCTGGCGACCTCGGCGCTGCGCGAGGCGACGAACGGCGAGGAGGTGCTCACGCTCGTCGAACGCGAGACCGGCGTGGAGCTGCGCGTGCTCTCGGGTGAGGACGAGGCGCGCATCACGTTCCTCGCCGTGCGCCGCTGGTACGGCTGGTCGGCCGAGCAGTTGCTGCTGTTCGACATCGGCGGCGGCTCGCTCGAGATCGCCGCGGGCGGCGACGAGCAGCCCGACGTCGCCATCTCGGTGCCGCTCGGCGCGGGCCGTTCCACGATCGGCTTCCTCCCCGACGATCCGCCCACCCGCGACCAGCTCGATGCGCTGCGCACGCATGCGGCGGGCGTGCTCGCCGAGGCGCGCGAGCAGTTCGCCGCGCTGCCCGACCCGGCGCACGTGGTCGGCTCGTCGAAGACGATCCGATCGCTCGCCCGGCTCGCCGGCTCGGTGGTCGACGGCGTCGGATCGAACGAGCGCAGCCTGCTGCGCCTGCGCCAGCTCGACGACTGGGTGCCGCGCCTGGCGAAGATCCCCGCCGACGCACGCACCGCGCTGCCCGGCATCACCGCCGACCGCACGTTCCAGATCGTCGCCGGCGGCGTCGTGCTCGCGGAGACCATGCGGGCGTTCGGGGTGAAGGAGCTCGAGGTCTCGCCGTGGGCGCTCCGCGAGGGCGTGCTGCTGCGCTACCTCGACCTGCTGAACTGACCCCAGAGGGTGCAGGGGCGGGCGGATGCCCCGCTCAGCGCGGCACGTCGCGCAGCCGGAACCCGATCGCCCCGACGGCCGCCGTGCCGAGCGCGACGACCGACAGCCACAGCTCGGCCGCAGCGTCCACGTCGTCGACCGGCACGTCGCCGACGACGTGCGTCGGCGACAGCGCGAGCGCCCAGTCGGGCAGCGAGAGCGTGCTGCCGAGCAGGTCGGCGAACACGGCGTACGCGAGCACGAGCCAGATGAGGCTCGACCAGCCGGGCACGAGGCCGAAGAGCAGCATCCCGAGCCCGCCGATGACGAGCACCGCGGGCAGGTAGGCGGCGGTCGCCGCGAGCACGCCGTCGACGCGGTCGCCCGCGGTCCACGCGAGCCCCGCCCCGCCGACGAGCAGGGCGATGCAGGCGAACACGGCGGCGGTGACGGCGTGGGTCGTCATCCAGCCGACGCGGTGCGAGGCCCGCGCGAGCGTGGGTTCGAGTCGCCCGCCCGTCTCCTCGCCGTGCAGTCGGAGCATCGACTGGGCGAGGCATCCCATCGCCATGAACGCGATGAGCAGCAGCGTGAAGCCCGCGTACGACTCGTTGACCTGGTCGGCCGCGTCGGCGCCGAACATGCCGGCGAGTGCGGGGTTCGCCGCGACGGCGTCGGCGATGTCGTCGGTGAACGCGCCGAACACGACGCCCACGACGGCCGCGCCGGCGATCCAGCCCAGCCCGGCCGGTGCGTGGGCGCGCAGCGCGAGCCCGAGGGTCGAGGCGCCGAAGCGGCTCGCGCGGCGCGGGCCGGGTCGCGCGCGATGTCGCGGTGCGCCAGGTGGACCTGGCGGCCG